>JAEEGK010001436.1_pt1 | contig 59773 bp, 24 predicted proteins | sample 8958771 | NCBI WGS metagenome assembly JAEEGK01 (sample SAMN16246547, study PRJNA631951) | gut metagenome | biome: gut microbiome; feature: rumen; material: SC-attached | host: Bos | place: Iran: Karaj | collected 2018-10 | reverse complement strand
CTATTTTTTTTTTTAGGATTATTATTAGAGAATATACTTTCACCATTATATTCAGATAAATCTATATTATATTGTCTTTCAATTTTAGGATTATTATGAGAGGAACATTTTACAATTAAATATCTAATTCCCATTTGATGAATTTCATCATGATTTAATTTTTTTTGGTCAATTACTTTTTTTTCCATAAAATTATTTTTTTTACATTGTATTTTATTAAAATTGATTTTTATAGATTTTTTTTGAGATGTTGTATTTCTTTCTGAATTTATTTCCATTTGAATTTTATTATTATTTTTAATTAAATGTGGAACTGATGAACTTGTAGTTTCTTTTTTAATGTTATTTCCTTTATTTTCTCTTTCTTTTTCTAATGTCATTTTACTGTTATTTATTTTATTTTTCACGGATAAACTATTTTTTATTTTGTTAAATTCCTTTTTTATATTTCCATATTCTTTATTAATGTTATTATTTTTATTTTTATCATTTTTTTTTTCATTAAAATCTTTAAAAATGAGATTATCATTATTATTATCATTATTATTTTTAGAATTATTATTATTATTATTATTTTTAGTATTATTGTTATTACTATTTTTTTTGTTATTATTATTATTAGTATTATTGTTATTAGTATTTTTATTGTTATTATTATTAATGGTATTATTATTATTTTTATTATTAGTATTATTATTATTAGTATTTGTATTGTTATTATTATTATTATTAGTATTTTTATTATTATTATTGTTTTCTATTTTTTGATTTTTTTTAATTTCATTAATATTTTCTTTTACTTGATTATCAATTTTATTATAAAAATTTTCTTTATTTTTTTCTTTTTCTTTTTTATCAGGAATTAAATTTACCTGATTATTTAAATTTTTAAAAACTTTAACGTTTTTTTGATTCATTAAATTTTTTTTATTTTCATTTTTATTTACATCATCTTGTTTTATTTCTTTTTTAATTTTTTCTTTAATCCTATTATCATTAATATTAATATTATAATTATCTTTAAATGGATTTTTCACTTCTTTTGTTGAAAATTCTTTTGAATTATTAATTTCTTTTGAAGTATTTTTTTTAGAAAATTTTCCTGAATTTCTTTCTTGAATATTTTCTTTCTTGAAATCTTTACTTTTATTTTTTTCATTTTTTCCATATTCCAGTTTTATCTTTTTAAAATTTTTTTTTTCATTATTATTTTTATCATTCACTTTATTTTTTTTAGCTGATATTATTTTATCAATATCTTGATGTATACTTTCATCTTTGCTATAAAAACTTTCACTTCTTAAAGTTATTTTACTTGTTTCATTTATAGAATTTTTTAAATTAATATCTTCATAATTATTATCATCACTTAAATCTTTTTCAGACTTTAAAATTTGATTTAATAATTTTTCATTTTCAGCATTTAATTTATATTCTTTTGATATTCTTCCATATATACTATTATTTGTTTGATTATCATTTATTTTTGTTTTTATTGATTGTTCTGAAATTATATCATTTATTGGTTCAATTGGAATAAAAGTTGTTTCTTTTATAATATAATTATTATTATCATTTATTATGTTGTTACCTTCATTTTCTTCTATATTTATATTTGATTTTGAAAGATTATTATTTTTATTTGTTTCTTCTAATAATAATAATTCGTTAGAATAAGTTAAAAATTCTTTTTGAAAATTAATTAAAGATTCTTCTTTCTCTTCTTTTGGTATTTCATTCAAATCAAATAAATCAACATATATTATATTATTATATATTAAATTATTATTATACTTATTTAAATAATTTGAATATAAATCCGGTATTATGTCTTGAAGAAGACTAATTATATTTTTGTTATTTAAATTTTCATTTAAATGACTCTTTTTAATATTATATGAAAATATTTTCTTTTTATTTTCTTCAAATTGTGTTTCTGAATTTTTTTCTTCTCTATCTCTATTCAAAATTTTAATATGATTATTTTGTTCTGAATGTTTAGACTCTTCAACTTCCATTTTTTCAATTTTTTTTCAAAATTAATCATATATATTATTATAAAATATAAATTAAAATAATAAAATAATAAATAAACTACTTCAACAATTTTTAATTCATTTATCTTTGTCATAGAATAAAAAAATCAATAAATAGCTATAAATAACTAGTATAAATGTAAACCCAAATACCTTGAAGGAGTGAATAAAACTTTTTTACATTTACTTCATTGATTTATGGGTTGAGGACAACTTAAATTTTGATTTTGATTACTTTTAGTAAAGCTATTAAAATTCTGTCCATTACTAATATTAATATTATTATTATTTTCTATTAAATTTTTTTGTAATTGCATTTGATTTAAATTATTCATAAAATTTTGAATAATAGGATTAATATTACAAGTAGATAAATTAATCCCTGTATTACTAATATTATTGTCAAGATTACTAGTAGATAAATTATTTATTACTTCATTTTTTTTATCTTTACTTTTATTATTTTTTTTATTTTTCTTTTTATTATATTTTCTACTTGAATTAGAACTTCTACTTGAATAAGAATCACTGCTTGAACTAGAATAAGAAGAAGAATAACTTCTTGAAGAAGAAGATGAACTTCTACTATAACTTCTTGATCTACTTCTTCTTCTTCTTGAATAATAAGATGAAGAATATGAATTTGAAAAATATGAAGAATCAGAATATTTTCTTTCTTTTGAATGTCTTTTATGTTTTTTATTAAAATAATTATTATATATACTTTTTCTTTTTGGACAATCTCTTTCTAAATGTCCTTTTTCATTACAATTATAACATCTTTTATTTATATATCTTTTTTTTTCTGGACATTCTTTTGCCCAATGACCACTTTTTCCACAATTAAAACATACATCACTATCATATTTACTTCTATTATTATTTTTTGTTGAATAAGATGAATTATCTGAATTATTATATTTATCTGTTTTTTTTTCTCCTTTATGTGCACTTTGAACTACTATTTTATTTCCAAATAATTTATTTCCATCCATCTTTGAAACAGCTTCTTTTGCTGATTTTGAATTCTCAAATTCAATAAATGCAAATCTTCTTTTTATTTCTACATCTTTTATTGCTCCAAATTTTTTAAATTCATATTCTAATTCATCTCTTCTTAATCTCTGTGGAAGACGGCAAATAAATATTCTACAATTTCCATTATCTTCAGACATTTAGTATTTAATAATCTTAAAATATAATTTTTTTGTTTATTTATTATATTGATTTTCGAAAAAAAATATTTTTTAAAATTTTAAAAAAATTTAAATGGAATATAATAATTATAAAGCACAATTTGAAAAAAGAAAAAAATATTCTGAATTATCATCAACTATTCAAAATATTAGAAGAGAAAGTCAATCTCCAGATTTTATAAGAAATAATCAATCATATTCAAATAGATTATCTTCTAATTTTGAAAAGAAAAATAATGCAAATAATTATTCTATGAAAAATATAGAAAAATTAGATTGTAAATAATATTTAAATTTTTAGTTAAAAAATCTAGTTTTGAAATAAATAATAAAACAATAGAAAATAAAAAAAATAAATCAACAACTCCTAAAAATATAAATAATAAAAGAAAAAATGAGAAAAAAAAGGAAAATTTGAATAATGATGATGAAATGAATAATAATTATCAAAATAAATTAGTAAATACAACTGAATCAAGTACTATTCAAGAGTAAGAATAAAAAATAATTATTAGTCAATTAATTAATTTAAAAAGTGAAATTGAAATTTTAAAAAAAAAATCATTAAATATAAAACAAAAAGTAACTTTATTCATAAAATTAATAAGAAAATATGCAAAGAAATTTTCAAAAATAAGTAAATTACTTCCATTAAATAAAAATGTAAATTCAGAAGAAACAAAATTATTATTAGATTTAAATAATACAATAAATCAATTTCATCAAATGATTTATAATCCATTGCTAAATGAAAATGTTTTTGAAATTGAATATTTACAATCTTTACAAAATGAAAATTCTGATAATAATTATATTAGAAGTTTAGAAAATGAAAATAAAAGGAAAATAATGGATGAACAGTTTAATACTTTAATTCAAAATTGTGAAGATAAAATTAAATTATTAAGTTTAGAAAATGATAATTTAAAAAAAGCTTTAGAACAATTTGAGAACATTCAAAAAAATTATGAACAAGAAAAAACAAATTATATTAAAAAACTATTAGATAATAAAAAACAATTTGATGAACTTCAAAATCAATTTAAACAAACTTCAAAAGAATTTCAAAATAAAATCAATTTACTTGAAGAAGAAAATGTAAATTTAAAATCAAATTTCAAAGATTATGAATTAAAATGTGAAAATATTTCCCAAATAAAAGAAGAATTAAATTATAAAAATAGTATTATAAGATATTTAGAAGGATTATTAAAAAGAACTTCTACAAATCCAAAATTATATACTGAAGATACTTATAAAGAAGAATTTCAAAGAGAAAAAGATAGTTTAATTAATGATAATAATTATTATTTTGAAGATGAAAATTCAAATCAATCTGAAAATGAATATTATAATAGAAAGAAAACTAATCAAAAAAAAAATTCCTCTTTAGAATATGAAAAATTTAATAATAATAAAAAGAAAAAACATAAAAAAACAAATACTGAATTATTAAATGAAAAAGATTTTAGAGATAATAAACCAAAACAAATAAAAAAGGATATTGATACTTTAGATCAAGAAATATTTGAATTACAATCAAAATTAAAAAAAATGTTAAACAAATAAAAAAATATATATATAAAAACATAAAAATCAAAAATGACTTTTTAATTATGATAAAAAATAAAATATCTTCAATTAAAATTATTAGGATTTAATTTTTTCCTTAAAGCATCTTCTTCTTGGCAATGTTTCTTATATCTATTAACTTTATCTCTTAATTTAGAATAAGCTTGTAATTTATATTCAATAACTTTATCTAATCCACTAATATATTCATCAATAGTAAAATCTTCTTCTTTTCCAACTCCTTTAATATTAGTAATTAAATCTCCTTCTTCATTTAATAATTTAGCATCATCTTTTATAATATTCATATGAGTATTAATTATATCATCTTCATCTTCTACTAATTTATCAGTTAATTGATGATATCTTATATAATCATCGCTTATTAATTTTCCTTCTAATTTAGCTGTTTTTTTTAAATATTGCCAATCTTCTTCTTCTTCTTTTTCTTCTTTATTCCCATCATCTATATCCATTGCATCAACTTGTTTAATATTTTTAGAAGCTACTTGCTTATTTTTATTATTATTATTATTATTAACTTTATTATAATTTGACCCTCTATTATTTTTATTACCTTGAACTTTATTATTATTAATATTAGATGGTCTATTACTATTATTATTATTACTATTATAATTATTATTATTATTATTATTATTATTACTATTATAATTATTATTGTTATTATTAGTATTATTACTATTATTATTATTATTGTTATTATTAGTATTATTATTATTCATATTTCTTGCTCCTATATTATTATAATTTCCTCCAAAATGTTGTTTTGTCTGTTCTTTTAACCTATCAGAATATCTCAAAGTATTAATAGAATGATTAGCATTAGCATATGAGGGAGAAACACAAGAAATCATAATAATTTTACTTTTATCATTTTTACTAATAAAAGAATCTCTTAAAACATGAGTTAATTTACTTGCTCTGAAAGGGACATGAGTATCAGGATTTCCGTTTTTTTTTTCATCAAGAGCTCTAATACATTCTTTAAGAGCTAATAAACTTTTATTAATTTCAGCACCTTCAGCTCTTCTTTGTCTATTATTACTTTGAGTTTCTTGAGCTCTTTCACTTCCAGCTAAATCAACAAGAGATAATTTACCATATTCTTCTTCTTCTCCCTTTAATTTAATAACAATATTACATATAGCATGACTTCTAGAAGAAGTTTCATTAGTTACAGTATTATGTGTTGTTCTAATTGAATTTGCTGCATCTATTATATGATGCATTTCTTCTGGTGTTTCAGCAATTTGATTGATTAATCCATATATTTGAACTTTCCCATTTTTATCATCTAGAACTTGTAATTTATTTTTATTATTTAATAAATCATATAATCTACCACCATATATTTCAAAGAAACTTATATAAAAATCAAATTTATTTCCATTCTTTTTACTCATATTATATAAAGCATCAATTGCTTGTGATTCTATTCCTTTCATTGTATATGTTTTTCCACTTCCAGTTTGTCCATATGCAAAACAAGTTACAATACCTTGATCTAAAATTAAATTTATTATTGGCTCAATTGTATATTTATATACATCTTTTGTGGAATCATTTTCTCCAAATGTATTATCAAAATAAAATTCATGATCTTCTAAATATTTTGATATTCCATCTACTTGTATTTTACATTCATGAATATATACTTTGGGATTTATTACTGATATACAATCTATTTCTCCATTATTTATTTCTTTTTGATTTATTGGTCTTTTTCTTACTACTACAAATATTTTTGATTGAGATGATAATGTAAAATTTGAAGGAGATAATTTTTGCATTTCTTGTTTTTTTTGTTTCATCATTTTTACAAATTTTGCATCTGCTTCTTTTGGATTTTTTATTTCATTTGGATTATTTTTTCTATCTTCTCTTAATTTTCTTGCTTCTCTTCTCTGTTTTAATATTGCTATTTCTTCTGCTATTCCACCCTTCTTCACGTTATTTTCTCCATATTGTTTTTTCATTTTTTTAAAAGGTTTTTAAATTTTTTTTTATTATTTTTTTTATTTTTTAATGAAAAAATTGTTTCCTTATGTTCATTCTTTTTTTAAAAAAATTGGGTTAGGAAATTATCTTTATAAAGACGTTGAACCTATTAATTTTATCGTTGATAATTTATTTTTAGGAGATTTCAGAGCTGCTGATGATATAGGCATTTTAAGGAAAAATAATATTTCAAATATTATTAATTGTGCTTTTAATTTACCTAACAAATTTCCTAAAGAAATTACTTATATTAATTTAAATTTAAAGGATGAAACTAAACAACCTTTAATTAAATCAATGGAAGATGCTTATAAATTTATTAAAGATAATAAAGATAAGAAAACATTAGTTCATTGTGTTTATGGGAAAAGTCGTTCTGCTAGTGTTATTATATTTTATTTAATAAAAGAAAAAAAAATGAGTTTTCAAGAAGCTAAAGAATTTGTTAGAAAAATTAGAAGTTGTGTTAATCCTAATGAAGGTTTTGAAAAAGAATTAACTAAATATTATGATGAAAATATAGCAAATTCAAATAAAGATATATAAAATTTAAATTATTAGATGTTTTAAAAGAATAAATATTATTTTTATATTTTTATATCTTAAATATTTTTTCCATTAAAAGAATTAAATAAAAACGTAAATTCGTAAATTGAAATGCTATTAAATATTAAAAAAACTTATATCAATTTCTCCAAGTCAAAAATTTTTAATTATCTTTAGTAAAGATAATAGTTGAAAATAATTATTGATGAAGAAAATGAAAATTAATAAATAAAACTTATGAAAGCAGGAAAAATTTAATGAGAAAAAGTTTTACACAATTATTCATTTAAAATTTTTGATGAAACAGTAAAAATAGTTCAAAATAAAATAAAAACTTCTAAAGTTGATTATATAATTAAATTATATAATAACAATAAGATTTTATTTAACTATAAATAAGATAATATATTTTTTTATTTCTTCTTTTTTTTAATTAATTAAAGGAATTTTTTTATTATAAAATAAATTGATTTGTTAGAAATTGATTATATCATATATCAATTCTTAATATATAAATTTTTATTCAGAAAATTAATATTTATTTATAAAAAAAAGACACTTTGAATCAAATAATTAATTTATTATTATTAATTAATAAACATATATATTAATGAGTTTAATAAAATTAATCCATAAAGGTTTTATCATAGAAAGAAAATACTTATTTGATCGTTTACCAGAAAAAATATTATTAGTTCGTCATGGCCAAAGTGAGGCAAATTTAAATCCAAAAGTATATTCAACAACACCTAACAATAAAATAAGTTTAACAGAAAAAGGTGAAGAAGAAGCAAGAGAAGTAGCAAAAAAAATTCAAAAAATAATATATCCAAATGAAACATTAAAATTTTATGTGTCTTCATATAAAAGAACTCTTCAAACTTTTTATGAAATAAGAAATGAATTAAAGAAAAAAAATTATATATTTAATTATCAAATAGAACCACTTTTAAGAGAACAAGAATTTGGTATGATGGCAAATATATCTAAACAAAAAAGAGAAAAAAGAATAAAAGTAGGTAAATATTATTATAGAGGAAATGGAGGTGAAAGTGGAGCTGATGTTAATAGAAGAGTTGAAGAATTTAAAAAAAAATTTTTTGATGAAATTGAATTTGGTAATAAATATTATAAAAATATTATTCTTGTTACTCATGCTTGTTTTGTTAGAGTTTTTGCTTTTCATTTTTTAAATTTTTCTATTGATACTTATCATAGATTAGCTAAACCTAATAATTGTGCTGTTTGGATTTTTGAAAAAAATAAAGTTTTTTCACCTATGATTGATAAAGCTTATAAAATTAAAAATCAAATTGAATATTATAAGTTTTAAAATTTTATTATATTTTTTTTTGAGGTTTATTTACTTATTTTTTTTTGATTTTCAAAATATAAAGTAGGTGTTTTTCTTTGGGTAAAAATGTTAAAATATGTAATTTAAATTTTGATTATTATTATTATAATTATTGATTTTGATTTATTTATATTATAATTTTATAAATTAATTATTCTTCATTATTAAGAAATTTCTTCAATTTTACCATCATTATATTTTATATATATAGTTCCATCTGAAAATTTTACTTGAAGAATTTTTTCTTTATTATAAAAATAGGTTTCTTTATAATTTGGTATAATTTGTTTTATATCTCCGTTTTGATAATTTACTAAAGTATATCCATCTGGAAATATTTCTTTTTTAGTTCCATTTGTAAATAAAATTTCTTTTTTTCCTGAATCAAATAATCTTATTATTTTACCATCTTTATCAAATTGTTGTTTTGTTACTATTGGAGTATATTCTTTATTTTCTTTATATTTATCTGGATATATTAAATCTAATTCTTTAAGATGATTTTTAGTGGAGATTATTTTTTTTTTAACATTTATTGAAATTTCATCATCTTTGACTATATTATTATTTATCTTTTCATTGTCTTTATTATTATTTGATAATGTTTTATTTAATTTTTTTATTTCTTCAGTTGATTTATTTTCAATATTATTTAATATATTCATATTTCCATATGATTTAATATAAGTTTGAAATTCTTGATTTTTTTTCTTTATTAATAATAATTCTCCTTGTAATTTATTAAATTGTGAATTAAATTTATTTTCTTTTTCTTTCATTTGTTTTTCTAAATTATTCTTTTTATCTGATAATTCATAATATTCTTCTGGCTTTTCTTTATTTGTATTTTTATTTTTTAATTCTGATTTATATAATTCTAATTTAAATTTATTTAATATTGAACGAAGTTCATTTTGTAAATTTCTTTCATTTTCAAAATCCTCTTTTTTTCTTTTTAAATTAAAATCTGAAATCTCTTTTTGTTTTTCTATTATTTGAATTCTTAATTTTTCTTTTTCTTCTTTTAATAAATTTATTTGATTTTTTGTTTGTTCAATTTGATTTTCGATTTCTTTTAATTGTTTTGTTTCATTTGGAGTTAATTTTTCTTTTAAAATTTTTTTCGCTTGATTATAAGGATTTTCTTTTGATTGAATTATATAAAATTGATTATTATAGTCTTCTCTTAATTTTTCAAAATAATTATTTTTACTAACACTTGAATTTTTAGATAATATATTTTGTAATTGTTGATTTATTTTTTTTTCTTTATTAAATTCATCAAGTAAATTGATATTATTTTTACTTTCAAAAGAATTATCTTTTTCATAATTAATTCTATTATTATTATTTTTTAAAGATATTATTTTATTATTATTATTATTCATTGTAATTATATCATCTTTTTCAATTATAAAAGGATTTAAAGATAAAGCATGTGACATTGGCTTTGGCGGTTTTTCAATTTTAATTTCTTCATTATTATCTTTGATTATATTTTTTTCTTTTATTACTTCTATTATTTTAGGTTTATTTTTTTCATTATTTATATTTAAATCTGGATTAAATTTAAAATTATTTTTATTTTGATTTATAAAATTATCTTCCAAAAAATTTTCATCAAATAATTTTTTATTTTTTTCTCCTTTAACTATACCATCATTTTCTTTTATATTTTCTTTTTCTATTATATTTTCTTCTTCTTTTTCTTTATTTATATTTTTATTTCCATATAAATCTTCATTTAATTTAATAGTTTTATTTATTCTTTCTATTTCTTTATTATCAAAAATATTTTCTTGTTTATTTAAAATAAAATCTATTTTTCTTTCATTTTCAATATCCTTTAATTCTTTTTTTAATTCATCATTTCTTTTTTTTCTATTTTCTTCTTCTTCTTTTCTTTTACTAGTTCCAGTTAAAAATTCTTCTAATCTATCATCAAAATTAATTTTAGAAAATTTAGCAACACTTGAAATAACTTCAGAAAAAGTTTTATATTTCATATTTAATATTAATAAAAGAAAAATATTTACAAATGATACAAAAAAATAAAATAAACATTTCAAATTTATATTATATTAGAACATTCTCAAATTACTTTTTTATCAATTATTTAACTTATATCACATTTATATATTTTCTAAATTACAATTGGAATTATTTCAATATTATATTTATTTTAACTTTTTTTTTTCTTTATATTTTATAATTATTATTTCCCTTTGTTATTTTTAAATTTTTTTCTTTTTCACTTATATTATTTTCTATTTCTTCATTACTTATTTATGTTGTTCATTATTTTTTTTATAATGTGAACAGGTAAATTATTTGTATTTATTTCAAATGAATTCATATATTTTTTTATATTTATTTATTTAATTTCTATTAAAATATACTTTCAATTATTAAAAGAATTTAAAGATAATAAATTAATAAATACAATTGAATCGATAAAATTTAATTTTCAAAAATATTTTTTAATAAATATGTGAATAAAAAAATTGAATATTAAAACTATAAAATACATTATAAATGTTTAATGATTATCATAATTATTATTAATAAAATTATTATAATTTTTATAATCATGAGCATCATTCATATCATCAGAATTATATTTAGAATTAATATTATAACTTTTACTTTTTCTTTTATTTTTTATTTCTTTATTTTTATAATAACTTGGAGCTTCAACATTTTCTTTAAATTTTTCTCTAAAAAAATGACCAGTTTCCCTTTGAGCTCTGTCTTCATATAATTGAACTCTTTTTAAAACATTACATCTTAAAATACTTTCTCTTAAATCATTTTCATTGTCATATTTCATTTGTAATATATCCCTTAAAATATGCATAACTTCTTTTTCTTCTTGTTCATTATCTTTTTCTTCATCTTTTAATTGTTTATCTAAAAATAATGATTCTTGAGCAACTAAAGAAAATTCTTTATAAGTTCTTATTTTAAATAATTTTCTCTCATATACACTATCCATTATAAATTTTTTATGTAATCTATTATCATCATATATCATTTTATTTATTATTCTTTTTAATATCTCTTTTCCTTTATCATCTAAAAATTCTAATACTTTTTTTGCATTTTTTTTTGCTAATTCATGTTCATCCATTATATCATTATTATTTTCTTTTGATTTTGTAAAGTTAAATTCCGAATTTATTTTATTTATAAAACTATTTTTTTCTTTTTTTGCTTTTTCATAATCATAACTTTTTGTTTTTCTTTTCTTTTTTTCTTGATTATATTTATTATCATCTTTACAATCTTTTTCAAATAAATCAGATTCTTTTTTTACTTTATCTTCAATATTATTAATATTTGTTATTATATTATTTAATTTATTTTTATAATAGTTTTGCTTATATTTTAAAAAATTATTTCTACTTGTTATATAATTTGAAGTTAAAGGTCTTTTTTTGCTGTAATTATTATTATTATTTTTATTGATTGAATTTAGTGAATTATTAATTGTTGAATTTAATGTTGTTGAAACTTGTGTATTTTGAAAAATTTCTGAACTTTTATTTTTATGATGATATGAATTTTTATTTTCTTTATCTATTAAATTTATTGCAATATTTTTATTTGTTTTATTATAATCTATTTTTGTTGGATTTCCATTTGTTGAATTTAAACTATTTAATGTAATTTCTTTATTTCTTTTTTTTAAAGTTTTATTATACTCTAAATATTTACTTTGAATTCCAGTATATGTTTTTGCTTCATTTCGATAAAATGATAATCCTTCTCTACTCATTGGTTTTTCAAAACTTTTAAATAAAGTATATTTTTTCCTTTGTTCATTCCTAATTATCTCTGCTTTTAATATATCTAACTTTTTCAATTTTTTTAATTTTTCATGATATTTTAATAATTTCTTTACTTTTCTCTTACTTTTTTTATCAATATATTTTTTTAAATCAAAATTAATACTTTCATTAATATTTTCTTCTTTTTTATTATAAATATTTTTCTTTTCAATATTACCTTCACTTTTAACCCTTTTTTTATTATTTTTAATTTCTTTTAAATAATCAGGAACATATAAATCTTGTTCTAAAAAATCTTCATTTTCATAAGAACTAATAATATTATTAGAATTTCTAATAGAATTTTTTAATAAAAGAGTAGTATTTAAACCTTTTTTACTTAAATAATTTATAGATTGATAATCAATATTATGAGGTGAATATAACATAGCTTTACAGATTTTATTCATTGAAACAACTAAATCACCCATTTCTTTAGTTGTTTTTATTGATAAAGAATTAAATCTATTTATCTTTTTTTTATGAATATTACTTCTTAATATTAATATTGAAGGTGGATGACCTTTTAATTCTTTTACTTTCATTTTTAATTTTTTTAGATTATATATATTTTACAATAATAATAAATATGATTAAAGAATTATTAGCTCAAGTTAATGATAGTGAAAATTATAGTAGAGGTTCTAGGAATAATACTATTGTTTCTAATAAAAAAATGAATTCAAAAAAAAAAAATTTTCAACTAAGTGCTTTAGATATTTATAACTTAAATGATACTAAAATTAACAAAAGACCAAAATCTTCTCATTATGCATCTCATAAAGCTTTATATACTTCATTTTCAAAAGAAAAAGGAAATAATTCATTTTCAACAAATAATTTAAGAAATAAAAGAAAAAATTCTTCTAAAAGTTTTAATCCATTAGTTTATAAAAAAGGGAATTATAGAAATTCTAATAAAGAAAATAATTCAAATTTTATGAAATATTTAGATAAAAATTTATATACTCTTTTTGAAAAAAAAATGCTTCTTTTAAAAGATATAAATAATTTAAGAAGATATAAAGAGTACTTAATAAAATTAAATGAACAAAATAATGAATATAAAAAAGAAATTAATTTAATTGAAAAAGATATTGCAAAATATAGAAGTATAATTCAAACAAGTCAAAAAAATTATATAGATTTAAGTTTTGAATACAGTAATTTAAAATCCAATTTTGAAAGAATAAAACACATAATAAATCAATATCAAAAGAAAAAAAAATAAAAAAAATTAATTAAGTTAAATCTTTTAATTTATTTATATTATATAAAAAAATATAACATTATTTATTCTCAACAAAAAAAATTTAAAAACTTTAACAAAAATAATAATGATATTAAAAAAAATAAAAAAATACTAAAATAAAAATAAAAAATTAAATGTTAAGCAATTTCGATATAATAAAAAGTTGTTTTGGTCCTGATGACGACGACAGTGAGAAATTTGAAATCAAGAATAAAAAGCAGAGAAAAATATCATATAACCCAAATGCAAAAAGTACAAAGAGAAGAAAGAAAAAAGATAATATAGAAAAAGGTTACAATTCAGAAGGAATAGAAAAGAGTAAAAAAAATATAATAAATACAAATGAAAAAAAATTTTCAATAGATTATACAAAATATAAATTAGAAAAGAAAAAAAATTATGACATTGAATATGATTATGGAAATGTAGAATATAAATTAAAATTATGTGATGTAGATATAAATAGAATAGAAGAATTAACAACTCAAATGAAATTTAGATTAGAAGAAGGAGGCGGAGAATGTTATTATAAAATAGGAGTTGAAGATAATGGAAATCCTTTAGGAATTTCAAAAGAAGAATTAGAAATATCTGTTAATGTTATTTATACTATTGCAAATAATTTAAATTTGAATGTTAAAATTAGTAAATTAATTCAAGGTCAATGTGGTTTCATTGCTGAATTATATATTAAAAAAGAAGAAGAAGTTTTAAGAGATAAATTAGAAATTAAAATTGGATTATTAGGTGAAGAAAGTTCTGGAAAAAGTACTTTAATTGGAGTTTTAGTTTCAAATTTATTAGATAATGGAAAAGGTTTAGCAAGGACAAATGTATTTAGACATAAACATGAAATATTTAGTGGGAAAACAAGTTCTATTTCTCATCAAATTTTAGGTTTTGATGAAAATGGTGAATTGACTAATTATAATAATTTAGAAAAACCTTCTTGGTCTCAAATTGTACATAAATCTTATAAAATCATTAATTTTTATGATGTTGCTGGTACTAAAGTTAATTTTAAAAAATCTACTACTAGTACTTTAAGTAATGATTATTTAGATTATTTATTATTAGTTATTTCTGCATATGATGGTATTAATAATAGAACCATTGAATTTTTAAATTTTGCTTTTAATATGAAATTACCTATTATTACTGTTTTCACTAAAATTGATTTAATTAATGAACAACAAATTAAAAATTTAATTAACCTTTATAAATCTACAGTTATGAAATTAAAAATTGGATTAATTCCTATTATTATGAAAAATAATGATGATATTGTTTTATTTTCCAGAAATATTCAAGAAAAAAATATAATGTTGACTTTTTTAGTTTCAAATTTAAAATGGGAAGGATTAAATTTATTTAAAAGTTTTTTAAGTACTTTACCAGTAAATAATAAATTAGAAGATGAATTAAAACAAATTGAAATGGAAAAAATGGAATTTGATATTCATGAAACAATAGCAGATAATAATAAAATAATTTTAATTGGTATAGTTAGTAAAGGAAAAGTAAAAGCAAAAACAAAATGTTATTTAGGACCTGATCAAGAAGGTAATTTTAAAATAGTAGAAATAGAAAATATTCATTGTAAAAAAATAGATGTTAAATATACTTATAAAGGTCAATATTGTTCTATTGTTATTAAAAATCAAAATAATATATTAAAAGATGAAATTAAAAAAGGTATGGTTCTTTTAGATATTAATTCTCATCCTGTTAGTTCAAAAATATTTGAAATTGAATTATGGACTATTGATGGCTCTAGAAGAATTATTAAGAGTACTTATCAACCTGTTTTAAATATTAAACATATTAGACAAGGAGTTAGAATTAAAAAATTTAATGATATTTTCTTATTTTATAATAATTCTTCCAAAGAAAATGAATTAGAAATTTTTTTAAAAGATGATAAAATTAATTTAAGTAATGTTAAAGGAGTAATTGAAAAAATTCAAAATAAAAAAAAAGAAGATAATAAATTAAGTGGTATTAAAGAAAAATATATTATTGGACAAGAAGATAATGATGAATTTATTATTAGTTCTACTACTAAAACTAGATTAATTGTTGAGTTTATGTTTAATCCTGAGTATATTAATGTTGGAAGTAATGTTATTATATTTGATCAGTCTTTAAAGGCTTTTGGTATTATTACTAAAATATTTAAATAATTTGATAATATTATTTAAGGTATATAATTAAAGTAAAAAAAGATGTTTTATAACAAAATAAAATTTATTTAATCGAATATTTATTTGTTATAAATTTATTTTATTATATTAAATAAAATTAGAAAAAAATTTATTACACTGAATTTTTGAAAAAATGTAATTAATCAATTATATTTTTACATTGTATTTTGGTGATTTTCTTAAGAAAGATTTATAAAAAATTTCATTTTTAAAATATCTTATTTTAAATGTTTTAAATTTATATTCATGATAATAATCAAATTTTATAAATATTGATGCATTTTTAACTATTGTCTAAAAAAATTTACATGTTAAATAATAACTTATTATATATTTCCTTATTTGATATTTCATTTTCCGGAATATTTTCACAAAAAATTCTAATTAAAACTATTTTTTAACAATTCTCCTTTAATAATTAAAAAAAAACATTAAAATTTAATTTCAGATTATAAAGTTTTTTCTTTAATCAGTTTTTAAATAATTCCATAGAGATCTTTATTTATAAGATTTTCTCTAATTCGTTTAATATTATAAGTTTAAAATGAGTTTAATATTATTAAAACAATGAATTTGAATAATATTGAGATTTCAATTTTGAAAAAAATAAAACAAATCTATATTAGTAATTTTTATTTAAATATAATATGAAATATTTATAGTATGGAAAAAAATATAAAATATTTTTAAATTATTCAGGAAAAACTAGTAAATACCCTTCAAAGTTTATTATCCAGATGATTTCTATGTTTTACAAAGATTAAAAAATATAAATACTAATTAACAATTTAATTTCTTTTATTTTTCCATTGATTTTCGTTAAAAAATTTATTAAGTTTTAGGGTTTTTTTTAAAAATAAACATATATATAATTATAAGAATGAAATCAATGGAAAACGTGAACAAAAAGAATTTATAATTTTTCAAAAGAATATATCGAAATTAAAAATTATATGTCTTTGAAAATCTAATAAAATTAGAAAAATATTTTTTTCAAATGATGATATTAATCCCAAAATATTAAGATTTAAAAAAAATCTGACCGAAAATTTTTAAATTTCATTTTAAATTATTCTTTATTTAAGTTTATTATCGATTTGATTTTTAGTATAATAACTATTAAATTTATTATTTATTTCTCCTTTTGTATAATAATTTTTCATAGTTTCATTAAATTTATTATTTATTGAAGTAGCTGTATAATAACTATTAAATTTATTATTTATTTCTCCTTTTGTATAATAATTTTTCAATGTATCATTAAATTTATTATTTATTTCTCCTTTTGTATAATAATTTTTTAATTTATTATTAATTCCAGAACATGATTCATTCACTATGCATTTATTATCTATTATTTTATTAAGTTCTGTTCTATTTGGATAGTTTTCAAGTATTTGATTAAATTCATTTTTAATTTGTTCTTTTTCTGTACTTTTTAAATAACTCTTAAGAGTTTTATCTAATTCTGTTTTGTTTAAATGATTTTCATTAATTTCGATTTTAGTATAATAATTGTTTAATTTTTTTTCAAAACCTTCATCTATTTCACTTTTGGTATAAAAATTATTAAGCTCTTCTTGTTTACATAAGTATTTAATGTCTGTTTTATCTGATTTTGTTTTTTCTAATTGATTAATTTTTTCTATAACATTAAAATCATTTTGTAAAAAGGAAATATTTGTTTTTAATTCTAAATTTTCCTGTTCTAATTTTCTTAATCTTTCAATTAAATCAGTATAATTTACAGTTAAATTAGTACAATTATCTTCACAATGAACAGGAATTATATTTTCTTCCAATTTTCTATTTGCTATAATTTTTTGAAATTCATTTTTCATATCTTGTTGTTTTAAAACATTAATGAAGGATATACTCAAAGATAAAAAAGAAATTAATAATAAGACAATAGGGAGGAATCTCATATTCCAAGATTTCATTTATTGATTTATTATTTCGCTATTATTATATTTATATATCAATTAAAATTCAATTTTTTGAAAGAAGAAAAAATGGAAATATAAAGATTAATAATTTAAAATAATTGAAATTCATTTAAAAAGGCAAACATGGATTAATTATATTCAATAATACAAAAAATTATTACAATCAAAAATTATTTGAAATGAAAATAAAATTATCGAAGATTAATTATTTTTCAAGAAAAAAAAGTCTATTTTTTATTTTATGATAATTCCAAAATATCCTTCATTGTATGAGAAATAAAATAATTATATTTTTAATCATTTAAAATTTATTTTATTTTTTTTCCATTATCAAATAATTTTTTTCTTTCTTAATTTTTTTAAATGATAATTTATTTTATAATCAAAATATTTATAATTTTAATTGTTTTATTTTAAAAAAATGGAAAATAACATTAAACAGAAAAATATTAAACAACAAAAAGTATGTGATTTTTCAATTAAACATAGTTCAAATTCACAATTATTCTCTAAAAGTTCTAAAAAAAGTTCAAGAAAAGAAATAGAAGAATATAATAAAAGATTATCATTCGCTTTTCAAGAATTAGATAATAAAAATACAGAAGTTAACAATTATAAATTAATTTTAGAAGGAATGAGAAAATCAGTTAATGAACTTCAAGAAAAATATGATAAAGAAAGAAATTCAAAAAATTTTGAAAATGAAATTACAAAAGAATTTGAAATACAATTTAATAAAATTGAAGATTTAGAAAAAATTAAATTAAAGAATGATAATAAATTATTAAATAATAAAATCACAGAAATTAAAAACGAAAAAATTAATTTAGAAAATGAAATTAATAATTTAAAAGAAAATATTAAAAATTTGGAAAATCAATTAAAGGATTATAGAGCTTTTACTGAAAAATCAGAAAATCAATATAAAGAAACTTTAAATTTAAAAGAGAAAAAAATAAATGAATTATTATTTGAAAATAATAAAGTTAAAGAACTTGAAAAACAAATTGAACAATTGAATGAATTAAAAAAAGAAAATGAATATTTAAATTATATTCATCAAAATTCTTTTAATTATTTGAATATTATTTATGAAATAAATACAAATTTTGAAATGTATTCAAATATTTTTAAAAATGATTTTTATATAAAAAATATTTATAATTTATGTTTCTATGATATTATTTTTAGAATTAAAAATGAGGAAATTAATAAATTATCTAAAGATATTTTTAACAATAATATTTTAATGAAAAAAAATAATGAAAACATTGATACAATTAATCATTCAAATTCAAAAATTTTAAATTATGAAAAAAATTTATTAAATGAAATAGAAAAAATAATTTCAAATTGTAAAATATTTATTGAACAATACAGCAATATCTATTTTATTAAAGAATTCAATTTTTCTGATTTATATACTGTCAATAATAATAAATTAAAAATTAATTTAAAACAAATTTCAGGTTTAAAATTTTTATATCTGATTTCAATATTAAAATATAATATTAAAGAAATAAATTCAATTGAATTATATGGTGAGATTATATATGATAAAGATGGAAAATGTGATTATATTTTTGATTTAGCTGTTAATCTAGTTTTAACATATAAATCTCAAATCAAAAAATTATATTTAAAAGATATTTCAAAAATTAAAAACTCATTTATAAATTCAGTAAATATTATGATTGAAAATTTTGAAGAATGTAAAGAAATTTATATTAATAATTCAAATTTAGAAGATGATTTATTTCAAAATATTAAATTCAAAACCAATAAATTTATATATGATAAAATAGATTTATCAAATAATAAACTAAGTAAATATTTTCCTTTAAATAAAATTCAAGTTAAACAATTAATTCTTTCAAAAAATAAAATAAAATTTAAAGATGCTTTAAAAACTGAATTAACTGATTTAGATATAAGTGAAAATCCAACAACAATAAAAGATATTAATTCTTGTTTATTTGGAGATAATTTTTATAAAATTAATCTTTCTTCAATTAAAATAAAAGATATGAATGAATGTAAAATCTTAATTAATTTTATTAATTCTTTAAATAAACTAGAATTCTTATTTTTAAATAATTCAAAAATTTCATCTGATATTTTATTTGAATTCTTAAATAAATTACATTTAACTCAAATTCAAGAAATTTACTTAAGTAATAATCAATTCGGAGATAATGGAATGAAAATAATATGTGATTTTATAAATAAAAATGAAAGTATTAAAAAAATTGAATTAAAAAAATGTCAAATAACACTAAAAGGTTTAAAAGAATTAAAAAATATTAAAAGAAAAAGATCAATAAAAGAAATTGATTTATCAGAAAATTCATTTGATATTGTATTAGCATTAGATATTATAAAGGATATTGAAGGAATAGCCTTTAATTTATAAATTGGAGAAATTACAATGTTTATTTATAGGATTTGTGAAATATTTATTCAATTCATATATTTGAGATTATAAATAATAATATATATAAAAACAACAAAGTTAATAAATATTAATATTTTATATAATTTCATATTCATTTAAATAAAGATATATTTTATTTCTTGTTCTATATTCTTCTTTTTTTAATAAAATTAATTGTATATTTTTATTTTTTACAATCAATATAATAAAACTTATAATCTCTTTTTTTATTTTAATAGATTAATTTTAGAATATAATAAAGTAAAAAGATTAAAAATGCTAAATCTCATTTCATTAATAAATAATAAAGTTTATTTGAAATCTTTATGAAAAGGAATAAATATATAAAAAATCAATAATTTGAATAATTTGAATTGAAAAAAAAATAAATAAAACGTTTTATTAGATTATTAATTAATCAATTTGCATATTTTTATTTAACTTCTGATTATCATTTTTTAAATTATAATTTAATTCCTTATTGATTTCATCTCCAATTAAATGATGAGCTATTTTTTTATTTAATTTTCTTAATCTTTCTTTTTCTTGAAGAGTTAAATCATTTTTATATCTTTGAACAAAGAGTAAAAAACATTGATGAAACATAACAGGAAGATTAAAAGGATAATTTTCATAATCACAGAAAAAAATTACAAAATTTTCTTTGACTTGAAAAGGAATTGCATATTTTTTCATTAATAAAATTTTAATAAAATATAAAGCACCAGAAGAAATTCCATTTTTTCCATTTTTACAAAATTGCATTAATTTAACTAAAGCAGCAGAAGCATGATTAACAGGAATAGAACATTTTCTTAATATAGAACCGAAAATTGCAGCTTCTTTAAATTTTAAATTTTGACTTATTGGTAATATAATTCCTTTAAAAAATGCACTTGGTTTAAATAAACTTCTTTTTAAACTTTTATAATAATGTATATTTAATTTTTTATTTATTCTAATATCATTTCTTAATGAAGGTAACAAATATTTTTCATAAAAAATATAAGATATTGTTATTTCTGAACTTGAAAATAATTTTGTTGCTTCATACATTGCTTGAGGACTCCAATTATATGGTTCAGTTAAATTTATTAATTCTTCCCAATTTTCTGTTGATGTTAATATATTAAATGCTTTTGGTAATTGTCCTGAAGTATAATTTTTTAATATTTCTCCTACTAATTTATATGCTGTTACTATTTTTGCATCTAATTGTTTTTCATTTATTAAATTCATTTTTTCTAATATTTCTTTCTGGTTTATTATTGGAATTTTTTCCTCTTCAAAATCCCAGTCTAATATATTCTTTTCTTCTTCTTTTATTTTTGAACTTATGTAATATCCGTTTGAATCAAATAAATTTTTTTCGTTCTCTATTAATTCTATTTCCTCTTCTTCCTTTTGAAATTCAGTTTTTGATTTTTTTATCTTTTCCATTAATTTCTTCTCCTTTTTTCTATTTATTCTTCCATTTTTAAATTTCCAATGCTCGTGAATTATTTTTTTTCTTGGATTTCGTCTTTTTTCTTTTTTTTTATTATTTAAATTTTTCTTTGCCATTCAAGCAATTAGATAAAAATAAAATTTTAATATTTTAATAAATAATTATTAATTGATTAAAAATAAACTTATAAACAATAACTAATAATAAATTAGTTATTGATTAAATAATTTTGAATAAAAATATAATATAGAAAAAATAATAATTAAAAAGATATAATTCTTATTTTATATAATTAAAAAAATCATTAATGAATTATTTAGGATTATATTAAAAAAATATTCAAATCAGGTTCAATATTTTTCATTTTTATTCTCTTTATCCTATATGATTATTAATTATTTCATTCTTTATTATTATTTTTCTATAATTATTTTTTTCTATGAACATCCAAAATTTTAATTCTTTGATTTTATAACGATTACTTTTAAAATAAATTAAAAATAAAAAACATACAAATGATTTTCACTTAATATAAATTGATGAACATCTAATAATTAATTTAAAATAAAGAAAATTAAAATGTTCTAAAAAAGTATATTAGGTCGAAAAAAAAATAATATCATTAAAAAACTTAAATTTAGAAAAATGGAAAAAGCAAAATTTATAATAGTAGGAGAAGGAAGAGTTGGAAAAACAAGTATTCTTTCTCAATATCAAAACTCAAGTTTTCAAACAGAATATCAATCAACAACAGCACCTGATAAAGTGATAAAAAAAATAAAAATAAATGGACAAGAATTAACATTAGAAATATGGGACACTGCAGGACAAGAAGTATATAAAGCAGCTAATAAAATATTTATGAAAAAATCAAATATAGCCTTAATAGTATATGATATAACTGAAAGAGAAACTTTCACAAAATTAAATGATTGGTATAAGAATGTTTTAGAGTGTGCCAATAAAGATGGAATTATTTTTGGTATTGCTGCTAATAAAAGTGATTTATATGAAGATAAAAAAGTTAATTCTAAAGAAGGAAAAGAATTTGCTAATTCTATTGGAGCTTTATTTTTTGAAACTAGTGCTAAAGATAAAGAAAGTGTTGATTTAGCCTTTAATAGTTTAGCTGAATCTTATTTAAAAAAATTAAATGAAAAAAAAGAAGAAGAAAAAGAAAAAGAAGAAAATATTAAGATTGACCGAGAAAGTCAAAAAAAATTAGATTTGGAATTAAAAGAAAAAAAAGGGTGTTGTGGTGGAAAGAAAAAGAATAATAAATAACAATTCAATGAAGAAATAATATTAATGAATATAATAATTTTACTTTTCAAATTGTAAAGTTAGAGTTAAAAAAAATAATTAATTGACAAAATTTTATAATAAAAAAATAAAATAATATCATTTAAAATATATATTTAAAAAATAAAAATTTTTTTATAATTTTATTTGTTATGTATTATGGAATAACAATTAATTATTTGAAAAAAATTAAAAAATGTCTTTATATTTGACGAATGTTGATATAATGGGAAATACAAAAAATATAGAAGAAAATCAAAGTCAAACAAATAAAATAGAATTAGATGAGATAAATATTAATACACAATCAGATAAAATAATATTAAATGAAGAAATTAAGGAAAAGAAACATAAAATAAAAAAGAAAAAAAAATCAGTGATAATAGATAAAAAAAACGAATTAAATTTAAATGATGAAATTAAATATGAATATTTTAGATTTTTAATAGAAAAGAAAATTAAATATGCAAATATGAATAAAGTAGAAGAATATTATCTAAATGAAATAAACAAAAAGAATAAAATATATAATGATAATTTAAATTTAATTCAAAAGAAAAAAAATGAAATAAAAGAATTTATAGAAAATACACAGAATATAATAATGAATAAATATACTATTTATGTTAATTCTACAGAGCTTCATGATAAATTAATTGAATGTTTAAAAGAAAAAGCCAAAATTAAAGAAAATGATTTAATTATTTATAAACATATGAAAAAAAGATTAAGTGATTGTCACATTAGAATTATAGAAAGAATTCAAAATGAATTATTATTTGAAGAAAAAATATCAAATCAATATTCTCAATATCAAATAATACAAAATCATGCTATTTTTCAATTAAAAGCTGAAGAACAAAAATTAAATATAATAAAATATATTCATCAAAAAAAAGAAGATGAACAAGAAAAAGAATTATATAATAAAATTGAAGAAATAAATAATTTAAATGAAAATATAAAAAATTTAGAAGAGTCAGAAGATAAATATGAAAGACAATTAAGAAAATTATTTATGAAAATTCAAAAAAATAAACATAATATTTTATCCAGAAAAGATTATAATAAAAGTCTTTTTGAAGATAATAAAATAATATTGAAAGAATATTATCAAATCAAATTAAAATTAGAAAATCTTTTTTATAAGTTAGAATTTAAAAATTTAGAAAATGTAATTTCAAATTATAATAATATGTATGAAAAATTAAATCAATTAAATCAAAATTTTTATTTTTTAAATAGTGAAATTATGGAATTAACTTCTGAATATTCAAATTTAGATAAAGAATTAATTGATATTAAAAATAAAATTGTTATTCAAGAAAAAAATCATGAGATAAATAAAGATAAATATGAAGAAAAAAATTCTAAAAAAATAAAAGGACTTATATTATTAAAGAAACAAGAACAAGATGAATTAAAGGAAAAAATAAGAAAACACTATATTATTTTAAATAGATTAGCGGATTTCTTATATAACCAAGTTAAAAATATATCAAAAAATATTCCAAGAACAAACTCAGTAATATCAGATGATATTCAAACATTAATTTTAAAAGAAAAAGAGTTTTCAATTGATTTAGATAATATAAATTTAAATATATGTTTAAAAAAAATTTGTCATTTTTTTTTTCAATTTGCAAATTCTATTGCTTATATTATACTTTCATCTTTTTCTTTTGGAATAAATTCTAATTCTATCTCTCAACGTCCTATAAATATAATGAACTTAAGAAGAAAAAGTGTTTTAACTAATAGAAAATCAATAAATCATTTTTCAAATTTGTTCGATCATAATTTAAGCTCAAATAGATTTAAAGAAGACAATATAAAAAAAGAAAAGGTTTTAAAGAAAAATAATTCTCACAGACATTTAAATATTCCTAAACAAAATATTACTGAAAATGAAATGTTTCAAAATTTTATTCGATTTTTAAAAAAAAAAGATAAAATTTCTAAATTTAATTCAAAATATAATAACAATAAACAAAAAGACTTAAGTACTGATATGGAGACAAAACAATATTTTCTTATGAAAAATTACACTAAATTAAATATTTTTATTAATAAATACGAAAATGAATTAGTTGAAAAAAATAACAACAAAAATAAAAAGAATAACAATAATAATAAAAATAATATAATAAATTTAAATAATAATAAAAATGAAACTAAATCATTAAATTTAATTCAATCTTTTCCTTGTTTAGATGATGATTTGGAATTTGAATTAGATGAAAATGAAGATAATGAAACAATAAAAAAGCAAAAAATTAAGAAAAAAAATCCTCTATCATTAAATAAATTTAATAATATAGATAAAAAAAATAGTTTTTTAAGAATGGATGATTTAAGAAATTTAAATTCTCATTTTTTTAAAAAAATAATAGGAGGAAGAAATAAGAATGAAAATAATTTAACTTCTGATATAGAATTACAATCAAAATATTATGAATATTTAAAAAAAGAAAAAGAAGAGAAAAAAAAAAATACAATTCAATTTAAACGTTTACAACAAAAAAAACATAAATCAATAGCACCAAAAATTATTTATAATGAAGATATGATTGAAAAAAAAAGAAAGAAATCAAGATCAGAAAGTAAGATGTTACCAAATTTAAGTAAATTGATTTTTAATAATTCTTATAATGATAATATGGATTATAATAAGTCAAATTTAATATCTCCAATTAATAATTTAAATTTAAAAAGAATGAAACGCTCTAAATCTGTTTTTGAAATTAATGATATTATAAATAAAAAATTACAATTTTATTCTCCTTTTAATAAAAAAAAAAATTATCCTTTTTCAATAAATAAAAAACCTAATAATACAATGATTAATTTTAAAGATGGTATTTTTTCTATATATAGGAAAAATTCTTCTTCAGAAAAAATAAATAAACCTTTAAAAATATAGTTTTTTCTGTTAATATAATAGTGTTTTTTTAAGTATTTAAAATATGAATCTTTAAAATAAACTTAATAAATTATTTGAAAAAAATATTTCATTAAATTTTTATGTTATAAGATTTCCTCAATATAATTACATTATCTATATTTAATCAGATAAATTTAAAGAATGAAAAGAATTCAAGAGAGCTAAAATATTTTTAAAATATTTTATAAAAGAATACTTTCAAATAATATATATTATGAATAAAATTTAATATAAAATTAACTATTATGTATATTATATTAACAAAAAAATTTCGATTAAATATTTTTATTCGAAAAAGCATTCCTTTGAATATTTATTATCTTGAAATAATAAACAAATATAAACTTCAATATTATTTAAAATAAAAGTTTTAAAATAAGGTTCAAAAATACTTCCTTTATATATCAAACCTTCTTTAATTATATAATTCTGTTCTCCAAATTGAGGAGAAATTTCAACAACATTTCCAATATTTAAATTATAATCTTTTTCATCTTCTTCATTTTTACAATATAATTGATTTAATTTAGTTTCTTTCATTTCTGCTTTAAAAATTTGAAAAAATTGACTTCCTTTTGAATTTATTTTTTTCAATAATAAAACATATTGAGAAGGAGGTTTAAAATTATTTATTAAATAATATTCATTTGTTAAATCTTTTTTATCAATTGGTTTATTCAGTAAAATTTCTTCAATTTCAATATAAATACCATTTAAAATTAATTTATTTGGTTTATATTGAGAAAAATTACCTAAAATGATTCCTTGTCTATTATTAATTAAATCAGTTAAACAAAATGGAGCATTTGGAATGAAAAAATATATTAAATCTTCATATAAATCTATATTTATATTAACTGGGAATTTTCCTGAAAAGATTATTTGTTGATCTGTTGGTTCTTCAGGAGTTGATAATAAAATAAAAGTATATTTAAATTTTGATAATCCTACTCTATATTTATTATCATTAAATTTATCTAATATTACAATCATTTGATGAATACCTGGTCTACATGAATTATCTAAATTAAAAATAAATTTAATTAAAAACCATATTAAAACCCAGAATATTTTCCCCATAATTAAAATTTTCTTTATATAATATATATAAAAAAAAAATGAAATACATAAAAAAATTTAAATAATAAAAAACAAAAAATAAAAATGTTTAACAAATCCTCAAATTCTAATTTAAACTTAGACAATCAAATAACATCATCTGAATTTTTTTCAGCTATAAAATCCCAAAATACATCTCTCATCCAACAATACTTTAGTGACACATCTAACAAAGTTTGGTTACTAAAAGAAGCAGATGGTTACACTTGCCTTCATCGAGCAGTATTTATGAACTCTCTTCCTTTAACAAATTTGATAATCTCTGAATTGAAAAAGCGTTTTGGTTTAGGTTCTTCATCCCAACTCCTGAAATTCCTGAATGAGAAGACATCAGAGGGCTTCACTGCATTACATTATGCTGCATGTAAAGGTAACATCCCAATAACAAAATTTCTAATAGAGAATGGAGCTGAAGTGGAAAGCGTCACAAATAGAGGAAAGAATGTAATGCATCTTGCAGCAGAGAGTAATCAACCATCAATCATGGTTTATTTCATACATTATCAATCACAGGATATTTTCTCTATTGATGAATATGGGTCTACTCCTTTACATTGGGCCTGTTATTCTGGAGCAGAAGAAACAGTTAGTTTATTATTAAGTTTAAATGCTAGTATTAATGCTAAAGATAAAGAAGGATTCACTCCTCTTCATTTAGCTGTCCAAAGTAATAAAGAAAAAATTGTTTTGAAATTATTACAAAGTGGTGCTGATAAAAATATTAAAAATTTAAAAGGTGAATTTCCCATTGATATTGCTAATAAGAATAAATATTATAAAATTTATAATATGCTTGAAAATAATGATTTTAATCCTTTATGTTCTTTAGATATGCCTATTAATTATATAAGACCAGAAAATATTTATAAGAAATTTATTTGGGTTATTATTTGTTTACCTGAAATTATTGTTGTTACATTAATTTTACCTTTTTTAAATAATGATAATTATGAAAAATATTTAATTTATGGAAATTTAGGTTTATTTATTCTTTGCTTATTAAATTATTTTCTTTTATTATCTTTTGAATCTGGTTATGTTAAAAATGATGAATTAATTAGAGATGCTAATGGAGAAAATCCTTTAAAATATTTAATTGATCAAAACAAAGATATTAAAAATTATTGTCCTAAATGTTTTGTTTTGAAAAATAAAAATATTAAACATTGTTTTATTTGTGATAAATGTATTGAAGGGTTAGAACATCATTGTTTTTGGTTAAATAAATGTATTGGGAAAGGTAATAAAATTTCATATGTTTTTTTTATTATTATTTCACTATTTTATTCATTATTAAATATTTTTATTAGTACTTTATGTATTTATAGTGATTATAATATTATTGAAACTTCACTTTTTTTCTTTTGGATAAGTAATGATAGAGATTATACTGGATTGAGAATTTTAGGTTGTGCTTTTGTTTTATGTTATTCTGTTATTTTTTCTTTTCCACTTATTTTTTTATTTTTGATGAAAATTTTTAAAACTTTTGGTTTGTTTAATTTGACAAAATCGGAAGAAAATTTATTGAAAAATAATGAAAATGAAATTAAAAATGAAATACTTATTGATGATAATAATAATAATGAAAAATTAATTGATAAAGAAGTAGGAATGATAGAAATTAATAATGAAGATGAAGATACTGCTTTTGTTAGGAATACTAAGTTTAATATTAATGATGAAAAAGATATCATTGATGATGAAATAAATACAGACCATCAAAAAAATAATGACAGTAATAATAATATAAATATTAATAATAATAATAATGAGAATATGAAAGAAATTATTAATGAAGATATGACAAATGATAATGAAAATCTAAATGAAGATGATATTTAAAGTAAATTATATTTAGTTATAAAATTAGTATAGTTTTTAAATATTAAAAGATTATTTTTGAATTTTCTAAATTGTTTAATTTAAATTAAACTATTTTCTTTTATCTAATAATAAAACATTAATGCAATGGTTATTATAAATGTTAAAAAAATTTTATTTAAAGTAGTTACATAGTTAAAATTTGTTTGATTAATAATTTAAAAGAAAATTTTATTAATTTCTTTATCTAAATATAATTGGGTTATCAACAATCTTATTTAAAACAAGAATATTGAATTTCATTGTGATTCTCAATTTATTTTCTATATTTTTTGTAAAAAAGGTTATTTCTATATTTATAAAATAGATTTTATAAAATAAATTTTATAATAATTAATTAGTTTGAAAAAATAATTTAAATATAATTTAACAATTTATTATTTGATTTATCTTATTTTACATTAAAAAAAAATATAATAAAATAATTAATTTCTTTAAAATTTTTTAACAAATAAAAAAAAAAATAATTAATTTTAATTATTTTAAGAAGTGTCCAAAAAAAAAATATATATATATAAATAAAAAATAATTATGTCAAATCCTCAAATGGAAAAAGAAGAAATAGAATGGTCTACAAAAGATCCTTTAACAGGTGAAATAATATATCTTGAAAAAGGAATTTTATATTCAAAATTTCCTTTAAAAGAAAAAACAAAAATAATAAATTTAAACGATAAAAAAGTAGAAAAGCAAAAAAAAGAGAATAATCAAAATAAAAAGAATGAAATAAATTATAATCATTCAATAAGTGCTAAATTTTCAACATTATTATCATCAAAAAATATAAAAATATCAGGAGGAGGATCAATAGCAACTTTAAATTCAGATCATTTTACAGATGAATTTGTAGTAGTAAATAATTTAATTCCAAAAGGAATAGTTATTATTCAATTAATCTGTCCTATTTCTTGTTCAAATTTATTTTTTGGAATGTGCTCTAAATTAGATATTGAAAAAGGAAATGTTAATAAAAAAAATGCAAGATCTTTTAGAAATAGTTCTAGAAGAAAAGTTGTTTTAGAAATTAATTATCATTATTGTGATGTTTCTTTTTATTTAAATGGAGAATTATATGAAAAAAATTTAAAGTTTAAAGAAGATGCTGTTTATCCTTGTATTTTTATTGAAAAAAAAAATACTTCTGTTATTTTAGATCCTCATGTTATTTATAATACTTCTAAATATAAAAATGATATTTTAAAAAAAATAATGATATTTACTACTGATTCTAAAAAAGAAGTTTTAGTTGAAAATAATCAAGGCTTAAATAATTATTTTAATAATTCTTTTAATAAAAAAATGGATGTTAAATATATTTTAGGTGATATAAATGATAAAGGATTTCTTAATGGTTTTTTCATTGTTAAATTTAAAGATAAGAAAAATATATTTGATTTACAAAATAAATTTTCTTCTTTATGTATAAATAGTAATTTATCTTGTATGGAATATTCTGATAATAAAGAAATTTCAAAGAAACTTTTAGTTAATTTTGATTTAAGATATATTCATAAAAAATTATTTTTATCATGTTTAAATTATAAATTTCAACCTGAAGAAAATAATATTAAAGAAAAAATAATAAAGTATTTAATAGATAATTTTAAACAAATTCAATTTGTTAAAGAGTTCTCAGTTGAATCTGCTGTTCAATTACAAAAAAGTTACATTGAATCAAATAAAGAAGATATATTTGATTTTATGAAAACAATAAATGAAGTTATTAAAGAAGAAAAAAGTGATTTTAATATTAATTATTTACCTCAAAATGATTCAATGTTAATAATTAAAGGAAATAAAATGAAAATTATAAAAAGAGAAAATAATGGACAATTTAATTATATATATTTACAGGAAATTCATGAAGAAAAAGATAAAAATATTATATTAATTAAATATGATGATTTAAAATTTTTAGTTCAAAAATTCGAATTTGAGAAATTTTTATGTAATTCCCCTTCTCAAACAAAATTTGTATATGTAAGAAACTTTTTTGAAGGTTTATTACATGGGAAAAAAATAGGAAATAATTACATACAATTTCCAATGTTTAATGGAATTCAGTTTTTTTCATTGTTATCAGATTATTTATTTATAAAATCTATAATTTCAAAATCACAACATCAATTAGAAAATATAATAAGAGATAAAAAGGAAAAAGATAAAGAGAAAGAATTAAAAAATAAAGATAATAAAGATAAAGAAATCAAAGAATTAAAAGAAAATAAACCTTTAAAAGAAAAAAAAATTCAAGAAGCAAAAGATAATAAACAATTATATGAAGAATTACCATTTGCATATAATAATGATGGTGAAAGTATAAGTAAAGAAGATGAATCTGAAATTACAATTTCATATGAACAATATTCTGATTATATAATAAATGATAATCTAGAATATACTAAAATGAAATATTTAATTAATAAAATTTTAACTCAATTATTAGTAAAATATCCAAATGAAAAAATTATGGTTGATAATAATTTATATAGTTCTTTTCAAAATTTAAGTTCTTTTATTAATTATCCTTTTAATGAAGGACAAGATATTACTCAATTAAGTGATAAAGGTTTTCGTTGTGAAAATTCTTTTACAAATGAACTTAAATTATATTATTATGATGAAAGATTAATCAATACAGATACTTTTATAAATGAAGAAAAAATAGAAAAATATTTAAATGAATATTTCCCTTCTTATATATCAAATTCTCCTTTAATTAAATATTATCCTATTATTCCAGTTTCTTATTCAATTAATAATATGAATTATACAGTGGAAAATAATGATCCTAATTATAAAATAGATTTATATTCTTTTAATAAATCTTATCCTTTATTTGTCACTTGTTCTAAAAATGGTGATGTCAATATATATAATTATAAATTAGGTTTATTAAAATTAGGAGGATTTAATATTTTGCAAGGAATTGAAAAAATAGAAAATTTTACTCAAATAAAAGATATATTTTGGTTAAATAAAAATAATAATAATATAAAAAGTATAACTTCACTTTTAGACCCGAAAAATAATTTAAACAATAAAAAAGGAGTATTTGATATTAAAATAGAATCTCAAAATTATAATATAAAAGATGATAAAAAGGATTTTAAAGTAAATCAAAAATTTTTTAATAATTTGAATCAAATGGGATTTTCAAAAACATCATGTAAAAATGCATTAAAACTAAATGGAAATGATTTTGAAAAAGCATTAGAATATTTATTAGAACATGGAAATCAAGAAGATCCTTTAGAAAATAAAGAAAAAGAAGAAGGAATAATTGGAAAATGGCAATGTACTATTTGTACATTTATGAATGAAAAAGGAACTAAAAAATGTGAAATGTGTGAAAATGATATTCCAATTGAAAAATTAAAAGAATTTGAAGAAGCTTATAAAAAGAAAAATGAAGAAAAAAAAGAAGAAAAAGATGATAAAGTTATTAATAATATTAATAATGATAATGACAATAAAAATATTGTTAATTATCTTTTCAAAGATGTTATTATAAAATATGTTTTTATTTGCTATAATTCTAATTCAAATGAACCTTTTGCTCCTTTTATTTTAATTGCTATTTTATTTGATAATATTAACAAAAGAATGATAATTGTTACTTATAAATTAATGATTAATATTTTAGTTCCCAAAGATTTTATTCGTTATGAAAATAATAACTTTGAAAATAATATTAATCAAAAAAAATTTTCTACTATTGAATCTGCTATGCAAAATTTAACTGAATATTATTTTGATAATATTAATACTTTATACCCTTTATTTTTAGGAGAAAATAAAGATAATATATATAATCATTTAATTCCTATTGAAGAAAAGCATTTATCTATTTCTGTTTCACAAGTTTTTGATTCTTATGTTTTTGATAATAAAAATGAAATTAAATTATGTGTTTTAGCTGAAGTTGGAAAAGAAAAAAATAAAATATTTATTTTTAATATTAAAAATAAAGAAAAACTCAATGATATTGGTAAAGATTCTATTATAATTGAAGAAATTGAAGATAAAGAAGAAATTGATATTAAAAAAAATTTCGAATCAATTGAACAAAATTTAAATTTATCAGAAGTTAAAATATTCAAAGATTTAAATTATATTTATTTATTTAATAAAAAAGGATATCTTTCAATTGATAACCAAGAAAAAATAAAACCAGTAAAATTTGAAAAAGAAATACCATCATTTCAGCAAATAATTCCTAAATTTAACTCAAAAGAAGAAATATATAAATTTGAAATATATGATGAATGCAATATAATAGATATAATAATAAATAATTCTCAAGATAAAAACGAAGAAATAAAAATACAACAAGCACCAAAAAATATAGATATAGAAAAATTAGATATTAATGCTTTATCAGAAAGAGAAATAATATTACTTTCCAAAATGTTTGATTTCCAAAGAGTAAATATAAATTTATCAAATAACCCAAGTAATGTTAAAGGATTAATAAAATCTCAAACAAAAAATCCAAATGAATATAATAAAATATATTTTAATAATACATCCAAAAAAAAAACTCTTTACTTATCAAATAACCAATTTATCCTTTTATCAAATATTGATATATTATTAAATCCAAAAATAAAATTAGAAAACAAAATAAATGATAAAACTCAAATAAAACAAACATTAAATCCCGTAGAAAACACAGCATTATCAATGGAATCCTTTAATAAAATAAATGATTTTATTCCTTTGACAATAGTCGATTTTAAAGGAGCTCAATCTCAAAATACAATAAATATAAGTAGTATATTATTTAATGATCATAGATTTGTTTCAAATTATCCAAAACCAGATTATTTATTTAGTCATCTTCAAAATAATCCAATGATAATAGATAATATTGTTGTTTCTAGTGATGAATCACCTAAAAGTTCAGATTTACCTTTTGGTAAAGGATGCGTTTTTTTAATTAATTCTTTAGAAAGTATTCCAATTGCTAAAAGAAAATATAGTAATTTTAAATTAAGTGATTTTAAAAAATTATATCAAAGTAAAGTAGATAACAATGAAGATTTTTATGATTATGATCCTGTTTGCTTTATTGATATGGGAAATAATTTAATGGTTAAAAGTAATGTTGTTAAGAAAAAAACCTGTAATTATATTTATTTTTTACCTACTAATGGAAGAGATGATAATATTAATAAATTTGAAACTCAATTAATGAGTTTATTATTTTTTGGTGTGGAAGGGAAAGTTTTAGATGAAGAAAGTATTAGTGTTGATGATAAGAAAAATTATATTAAAAATACTTTAGGTGAAAATAAATTATTAAAAAATATTTCTGTTAATGTTAATGGATATTTAAAAAATGATATTAATAATTTCTATAATATTGCAAAAATTGATGAAATTGAAATTAATAGTATTATTCATAATAATGATATTAATTCTCATTTTTTTTTTAGTAAAAATAGTATAAATAATGATAAATTTAAAAATAAAAAAATTGATACTATCGATGTTGAAATTGTTTCTAATAATGATAATTTTGATATTATTGGTGTTTCTTGTAGTTTTATTTCTTTTAAAGATTTAGATAAGAATCTTTTAATGACTAACGATGATTTAATCAATAATTCTATTTTAATTAATAATAATTTCCATAATTTAATTCTTGATACTGAAAATTTCAATAAATTTAATTTATTCCTAAGTTCTTATATATATAATAATCAAATAGATGTTAGTAAAAGAATTGCAATATTACAATATTTAAAATATTTATTTAATAAATTACCAGGAATAAATAATGAAATATTATTAAAAATAGATTATTATAATTTAATAAAGAATAATCTAATAGAAAATAATAATAATATTTTATCTTCTTTATCATTTAATTTTTTAAGAACTGCAGTTGAAAATCCAAAAGCAAATAATATTATAGAATCATCTCTTGACAAAATTTTAAGTGATATTTCATCTTTACAATACACTTGTGATGGTTTAAATCATTTATTTAGTATAATTAAAATATATAATGTTGAAAAAGGTAAATTTACTCAGAGAGCAATAAATATTATTAAAAAATGTATTAAAATTATTAAAGAACAAAATTTTGAAACAAATGAACAAATATTTATTAATAGTCATTTATTAAAAGATGAATATCCTTTTGATTTTTATAAATTTAATGATAATTCAAATTCAGATTCTCAAAGTGAAGAAAATGAAAATAAAGAAGATTTAAAAAATTCTTTATCTTATTTAAGTGTTGTTATGTTTAATAATGATTTAATGAATATTTTGATTGATATGGGTTCTGTTAATTCAATTAATAAAATTAAATTAGATTTTAGCCAAAATGACTCTACAATTTTAAACAATTTAAATACTTACAATTTCAGAGTCAATATTTTTTCAATTAATGAAAAAGGTTATGAAATAAAATTATTTAAATATTATTATGATCATGTATGGAGGCAATTAACAAAAAATGTTTCTTCATCTTCACAAAATAAAAATAATGATGATAAAAAAAATACATTTTCTATGTTTGGGAATTACAATTTCAGAAGTTTAATATATAATTTTGAAAAAGATGAAATTGATTTTACAACAAGATATATTTGTATTAATATATCTATTAATGATAGTACAAATGATATAAAAACTTTTCCTTCATTAAAAATAGTACCTATAATATATGGACAAGTGACTTCTAATCAAGTATATCTTTGTAAAACAATTAATGAGATATTTGTATCAAATCATCTTAAATATGATAAAAAAGACATTTTTAATGGTGAATATAAAAAAATAAAAGGATTTATTAAAGATACTAAAAAATATACTATAATATTCCAAGGACAAAATAATCATGATATTATTAAAAAAGACAATAAAGATAATATTGGAACTTTAAAAGCTAAATATGCTATTGATTTAAATGAAAATGGGGAATGTATTAAAATTAATATTAAAAATATTGTTAATAAACTAGTTCAAGATATTCAAAAACATAAAGATCAGACTATTGTAGAAATTAGTAGAGCCAATAAAATTCAAAGAGATATAAATAAATTAAATTTACCTGTTAATCTTAATGAAAGTTTAAGTTTAAATTTACAAATTATTAAATTTATGTTGAATGAAATTAATATTTTAAATGATGAAAATTTAATTGTTGATAATAATTTTATTGAAAATTTAATTATTATTTCTTTATTTAATGAAAGTGCAAATGAAGAATTAAATAAAGAAGTTTATACTTTTACAAAAAAGAAATTTTTCCTTCCTGAAAATAAAACAAATGTGAATAATTTATTTAGTAAATTAGTTGAATTATATTTAAATAAAGAAAATGTTTATATGAATGCATTGACTTTAATAAATATATTTAATCAATTAAATATAGATAATGAATTATTTTTGAAAGAATTCCAAAAATGTTTTTCTGATGAAGAATATAATAAATGGACTAAAGAAAATTTCAAAAATATATTTTATAAAATATCAATTTTAACTGTGATTTTAATAACAAAAATAAAAAATTCAATTGAATTACCAATTTCAATAGAAGAGTATATTAAAATATTTATTGATATTACAAAAAAATTAATTGATAATGATGAACAATTAAAAATTTCTTCTGATATGAGTTGTTTGCTTTTAGCTCAAATATTAAATTTAACTCATGAATATGTTAAATCTCAAAGAGAAAATAATTTAAAAAAAATTTCAACAAATGAGTTTGTGAAATTTTTAATTGAAATTTTAAATAAATTATGGGAAAAAGAAATTATAAAAGATAAATTATCCAAAATTATTGATTTAGTTATTGATCCTTATGATTTATTAAATGATAAAATTAAAAAAGAAGAAAAGGTAAAAATACCAATTAAAAATTTTGATAAAACAATTTTAACAATTCAAGGAAAAACATTGGAATTTATTCAACAAATAAATAATTCAATATTAAATGAAGAAGAAGAAGAAAAATTTGATTATATATTAAATTTATTAAATAATTGTTATTCAATAAATTCATTAAATTCTGAAATTTCTTCTGAATCAGAAGTAATAATAAAAAAGAATAACAATGAAATAATTGAAAACTTCATTTCAATTGCTGTTAAATTTAATAAAACTTCAAAAATAGGTTTTAGTAATGTAAATTCATTTTGGAAGTATTTAACAGATATTTTAGAAAGAGGGAATTTAGATATGATGTTTTACAATAATAATTTTAAAAAATTAATGGTTGATTCATTTTTAAAATTAGATTATGGTATTCAAGAATTATTATATACTAAATTTACAAATGTTTTCTTAACTTTATATAAACAAGAATCACATACTTTAAAACAAAATATGTTTTATCAAATTATGCAAGTATTCGTGGCAATAATTAAATCTTGTGCTAATGAAAAAAATGAAATGTGTTTATTGGATTTTATTCATATTTTAACAGAAATATTATTATATGGAAATTATGCAACAATTCATAAACAATCTGATTTATTATTAACTAGTATTAATTTAGATATAGAAAAAAATAAAGAACATTTATCAATTGTTAAAGAATTATATATTGAAATTGGGAAATTCCTTTTATTACATTTAAATTATTCTGCTTTTGGAGGAGCAGTTTCAGGAAATAAAATATTATATAAGAGAATAATAGCAATTGAAAATTTATTAATAATAATCAATTCATTTTCATTACAATTATTTAATAATTTACCAAAAGAAGAAATAGAAGAAGAAGAATTTAAAAAATCTTTAAGAAATTATTTAATATATTTAATATTTAATATTCATAAAGAAAAAACAACTTGTTCTCCTGTAATCAGAAGTGTTATTAAATGTTGGAATTATGTTGAAAATATTGTTGATAATTATGCTCAAAGAAAAGAATTAATTGAAATTTGCTTAGTTGAAATTATGAAAATTGTAAGAAAAATAGATGAAAATGTTATTAATGGAATTAAAAATGAAAAAATGAGTTTAAAATATGGTATTAGAACAATTGATAAAACTTTTAAAACTTTAAAAAATTTATTAAGTAAATTTTTAATTGATGATACTATTACTAAATATTTTGCTTTTGAATTACAAGGATTTAAATTTTTCATTGACAGAATTATTAGTCATAGAAAAGAAAAAATAAATTCTGATAATAAAAAACAAAATGAAAGTGAAAATGAAATAATGGCAAATGATTTAAATGAAGATTTATTAAAATCATTAAATGATTTATATGATACTCAAGATAAAAAAGAAGATGATAAAAATCAATTAAATTCAAATATATTAAAAGAAAGTAGCAAAATGGGGAAACCATATAAACCATTATTTTTTCCTTTAAACAAAAATAAAGATGATAAAAAACAAAATGAAAAAATAAACACAGATTTATCGAAATTTAAATTAGAAGAATTTGCTTCTCCAAATAAAATAGATTTATTAGAAGGAGATCCTAAATTTAAATTATCAGCAATAAGTAATTATAACTGGAGTAATAAAAAAATACCTTCCACAGGACAAATTTATTCAAGAGAACTTAAAAAAGAAAATTTCTATGAAGATACTTTTATTTTTAGATTAACTGATATAATTGAAGTAAAAGAAATATTAATTACTTTCAATCATTATAATTCTTTAAGTACTGATAAAATATTTGGTGATGTACCAACAGTTTATTTAGAAGTAGGAAAAAGTTTAAATAAATTTGATACTTGTATTAAATTAGATAAAATTAGTGATGCTGCCTATTTTGAAAAAGGAATAACTGCTTTTGGATTTAATTTCTTTTCAAATAGACCAGATATGCTAAAAGATGATGATAATTATATTGATAATTTTATTGAACAATTAATTAAATGTCAAGGAAAATATTTTAAATTTATTATTAGAAGACCTATTATGTTATCTACTAAAAATTCTCACAGTCAAAAAATTGATAATGGAATTTGTTCAATTCCAATTAATTGTGTTTCTATTATTGGAGAAAAATTAATTGATAATTATAAAGTTTTAGAATATATTCAAGAAAAAGAAAAAAATATATCTATTACAATAATAAGTAAAATATTTACTACTGAATTTATTAATACTTTAAAACATATTGCTAAAGATAAAGCATTTATTGAGAATATTAAACAAATTTATAATTCTTTTGAACCTTATATTTCTAAGCATGCTAATATTTTAAGTAGGATTTTAATTAATGTTTCTAAATATAATTTTGAATTAGGTGAATGGTTATTAAATAGATTATTAAATGTTGAAAATAGTGAAATTCATGCTAAATTAGCTGTTGAAATTACTCAAAACAGTCAAGAATATGTAGATGAGAGAATTAATAAATTTATTAATTTTATTTTGAAAGAAGTTAAAAAATCTTATAATGAAGGAAATGAAAAGAAATTATTAAATATTTCTAATTTTATGAAATATTTCTGTTTGTCTCTTAATGGTTTATTACTTTCTCCTTTTCATAATGAAATTAAATTGAATTTCAATTTTGAAGATTTGAGAGATATAATTTATAATATTAATAAATATACCATAATTAAGAAAGAAATATTATCTTTTGTTTCGATTTTATTAATTCCAAATAAAAAATTAAAATTAAATGAAGATAGCATTGATACAAGTCAATTATGTCAACCTAAAAATTCTTTAAAAATTCTAAATGAATTATTTGAAAAAAATTATATTTATGATTACTTAGAAATAATATCATATTTAGTATGTAATAATAAAGAATATGAAAAAATCTTTATAGAAGGAAACTCAGCAAAATATTATTGTGAAATGTTTATTAATGAAGTGACTAATGGAATAAGAGGAAAAAATATGTTATATTTAATGAATATGTTAAAAAATATGAGTTTCAGTGAAAATTTCGTTAAATTAGTAAGAGAAAATGATTATGATTTCAAAATCTTTGATTGTATTAAAAATAAAAAAGAAAAAAGTGATACAATATTAATAAATAATAATTTAGATTTCATGAATAATGTTGTAATATTTATGAAAAATTGTATAAGTAATTATCCAGAATGTCACAAAAAATTAGGAGAAATATTAATAAAAGATTTAGAATTATTTAGACAAAAAAATGACAAAAATTACGTTAACCATGTTTTAATTCCTTTATTAAAAATAGAGAGAACTACAAATATATGTATTCATCCAATAGATTCAAATGTGAAAAATATATATTCAAGTTATTGTAATTTAGAATCAAATGATAATGCTTCAAGTGAAGAAACCACAGATTCAAATAATAATTCAAAAGATAAAAAACAAATGGATAGTTTATTTAAAGAACCTAAATTAGTTTCATCATATTTTTATACTGAAGATTCTTCAAAGAAAAATATTCAAGAAGAAAAATTAAAATCAATATTTATTGATTCTTCTTTAAATATAGAAATTCAAAATTTATTTTCAAATTTATTTACTTCATTTGAATATGAACCAGGGAAAAAATTTAAAAAATATAATTTTAAAAAAGTATTTTCATCAAAAGATTTAGATTCAAAGAAAATAAAAGAACAATTAATTTCAACAGTATGTAATCAAGGACCATTTTTAATAATAATGTACCCGTTATCAATGGATTCACTATTTTTAGATAAAAAGCCAATGACATTTTTCTTTTATAATGGATTATTTCCAAATCTTCCTTCTAATCAATCAAATTTAGATGATATTAATTTTATTCCTCTTGAAAATAATGAAAATTTATTATGTCAAATATGTAATAAAAAATATATTACTGCTTCTTTAAAACCTGAATCTTCAGGTAATCATTATGAATTAGGTTCATTAAATATTGAAAGTGATTGTTATTATTTAACTGTTTCAGATTTAATTAATCTAAATTTAACTGAAAATGATTCTTCTACAATAAATCCATTTATTGAAAATATTCCTCTTGGAAAAAGTAATGAAATGGATAATTTTCTTGATACTGACATAAAATTTTATGAAGTTTATATTGGAACTGTTATTGCTGATGATAAAAAAAAGCAAGGTGGAATTTCTTCTAATATAAGTAAGATAATTCCGATTAAATATATTAATGAAACTGGAAATTTAAATTTGAATATTGTTAAAGAAAATAAATATTATAATATTAATCATCCTATTGCTACTGTTAGAGATAATCCTATATTTGAATTTCCTTCTAATATTCCTTTTAAAAGAATAAAAGATATGATTGTTTCTGATCAAATTCCTTTTAATAATTTATTAAATAACGAAGAAATTCCAAATGAAATAATAATAGAAAATATTCCAAAATACTCAGATTCAAATAATATTACAGATATATATTATGAAGTTTCTTCATTAAGAGATTTAAAATTAAATACAAATGAAATTGAATCAAAAGATGAAAGAGAAATAAAAATTGATTATGAATTAATGGATTATGCTCCTGATTTACCTATATTTAAAGAATTTGAGAAATTAGAAGGTATAAAAAATATTATTAGTGTATTAAAATCTACTGTTCAAAAATGGACTAATAAAGAAGCAATTGATTTTTGGATTAAATGGACTGATGATTTAGAAATATTTTGTCAACTTCCTTCATTTTTTGCTTCTTTAATTAGTCATCAACAATGCTCTTCAATATTATTTAATTTACTTTGTGGTTTTTATGATAATGAAAATTCAATTAAAAAAGAAGGAACAGATGTTTCAAAATATATATTTGAAATTTTAGGAAATTCTTTTTCAAAAAATAGATCTGGTGAATTAAGAAAAATAGCAATTGAAAAAGGAATATTTAATTGTATAATTGAAAGATTAGAATTATTAACTCATGAAAAACCAAGAAAATATTCCCCAGGTGAAGAAAAAGAAGAAGAAAAAAAGAAAAGTGAAGACTCAAATGATAAAAAAGATAATCCAAATTTATTTGTTTTAACAGGTAAAAAAAAATTAAAGAGAGGAGTAGGATATGGAAGCGATCAAACAGGAGATAATAAAACATGGGATGTAACACAATATTTAGCAGGAAAAAAGAGTAATTCATTACAAATTGCAAGTATAATAAAATTATTAACAGATTTCTTTGATACAAGTGATATGCAAATAGATGATAAAACATTAAGAGTATTTTTAGAAAGTTCAATATTACCTTGTTTAGAAAGCGCATATAGAGGAGGAACATTATTAGAATTAGCAAAAGAAGCACAATTATATTATGCATATTTAGATATGACAATAAAATTATCAAAAAATCCATCTTTAATACCTTTATTATTAGATATTTCTAAAGATTATAAACCAGTTCAAACTCAAAGTGTATATACATTATTAAGTTTGTTAAATGATGGCACTAAAATATTTGCAAATGCATTAAAACATGAAAGTGCAGAAACTGGGAAAACAAAATCAACAGAAGAACAATTATCAAATGAAATAATGCGTACATTTGACATAGTAACAAAGCATATTAAATCATATCAAATTCATTTAGATAATAAGAAAAATTATACAGAAATATTAAAACTTCCAGTAGAGAAGAGTTACCCATTACTTTTACGTGAATTTGCATTTGACTATATGTCAATGAAGAATAAATCAGGTAAACTTGAGCATTATTATTCAAATAGTGTAAGTGGAAATCCATCAAGTGGAAAAGCAATAAGATTAGCACAAGAATTCGCAGATTTACCAAGATCACTTCCAATAGAAAGTACAAATTCAATATATGTAAGAGTAGATAAAGATAATATGGATTATATGAAAGTACTTATAATGGGAAGTGAAGGTACTCCTTATAGTAATGGTGCATTTCAATTTGATGTTTTCTTCGATGGTCAATATCCAAATGCTCCTCCTAAAGTTACTATAATGACTACTGGTGGTGGTACTACTAGATTTAATCCTAATTTATATTCTAATGGAAAAGTTTGTCTTTCACTTCTTGGAACTTGGAGAGGACAATCTACTGAAAATTGGGACCCTAAAATTTCAACTTTATTACAAGTTTTAATTTCTATTCAAGGAATTATTATGAGTGATTTAGTATATTTTAATGAACCTAGTTGTGAAAGTGAAATGGGAACTCCACAAGGAGAAGCTAAAAATGAAGCTTATTCTAATATTGTTAGATATTCTAATATTAAATATGCTATGATTGAACAAATTAGAAAACCTAGTCCTGGATTTGAAGAAGTTATTCAAAGACATTTTTATTTGAAAAGAGAACAAATATTAAAAGAAGTTAAAGGTTGGATTGAAAGAAGTAAAGTAGCAGAAGCAAAATATTCTTCTTTTAGTTTAGAACATAATTCTAATTTAGCTACTAAAATGAGTAAACCTGGTGCTTATACTCAAATGATGAATGAAATATATGTTGAATTAGAAAAAACTTTAAATTCACTTCCTTTACCTTCTGATTTACAGAAGAAAGCAGAAGATGAGAAAATTGAGAAAGAGAAAAAAAGTGAGAAAATTACATTTGAAAATATTGATAATGTAGATATGACATATGATAAAGATAACATAAATAAAAAGATAGAAAATAAAGAATTAAATTTAAATGATGATGAAGTAAAAGATAGATGGAGTAGATATATAGGAGCAATGGGAATTGAAGCTGTTCAAAGACAAGCTAATTCTTCTATATTTTTAAGTGGAGCTGGTGGATTGGGAATTGAAATAGCAAAAAATTTAGTTTTAAGTGGATGTAAATTATTTGTTCTTCATGATAATAAAAATACTAATTTTTATGATTTATCTTCTCAATTTTTCCTTTCTGAAAATGATATTGGAAAAAATCGAGCTGAATGTTCTGTTAAGAAATTACAAGAATTAAATTATTATGTTAAAGTTCAATCTTCTAATGTTGAATTATCATGCGATGAAAATAAAATTAATGATATATTAAAAAATTTCGATGTTATTATATTAACAGAATGTGATAATGATATATTAATATCAATAGATAATTATTGTAGGAAAAATAATAAGAAATTTATTTCATGTGATATTTATGGCTCTGTAGGGAGATTAATAAATGATTTTGGAAATGAATTTATTGTTAATGATAAAGATGGAGAAGAAGCTAAAGAAGTAATGGTTAAAAATATTGAAATAATAAATGATAATGAAGCTCTTATTACTGTTTTAGATGGTACTAGACATGATTTTGTTGATGATGATATTATTGAAGTTAATGAAGTTGTTGGTTTAGAAGGTATTAATAAAAAACAATTTAAAGTTAAAGTTCTTACTCCTGGTACATTTAATTTAATTGGAGATTTTAAAATTTTTAAAGATAAGAAATATGAAAGAAATGGTATTTGTAGAGAAATTAAACAAAAGAAAATTATTAAATTTGATCCTATTGAAAATATTATTAATGTTAATAGTAGTAATTATCAATCAATATGTGAAAAATATACAGATCCAAATATGTTAATAAGTGATTTTTCAAAAATGAAAAATGGTCCTTTAATAAATTTATCAATATCAACTATAAACACATTAAAAAAAGCATATAAAGAAAAAATAGAGCCATGGTCTCTAAAATTTTCTTCTTTATTCATAAATACAATAAAAACAAAAGAATCACAATTTTCAGAAGAAGATTTAAAAATATTATATTACATATCATTTACTCATATGGTTCAATTCCCATGTCTTTGTGCATATTTTGGTGGATTTGCTTCTCAAGAAGCAATAAAGGCAATAACAAATAAATATACTCCAATAAAGCAAATAATGTTTCAAGACATATTAGAATTTATTCCTGAAATAAATATAAATGATGAAAAATCAATAGAAACAAGTATAAAGAATTTTAATTATAAAGAAAGAAAAAATCGTACAGATACACTTCAAATAATATTAGGTGAAGAGACAGTAGAAAAAATATTAAATATGAAAATATTAATAGTAGGAGCTGGAGCAATTGGATGTGAATTATTAAAGAATTTTTCAATGTTATCATTAGGAACAGGGAAAAATGGTTCAATATATGTGACAGATCCAGATATAATAGAAGTAAGCAATTTAAATAGGCAATTTTTATTTAGAGAAAAACATCTTCGTCTTCCTAAAAGTTCAACAGCTGCAGCTGCAGTAATTCAAATGAATCCTTTATTAAAAAATCATATTTTTGCAAAAATAGAAAAATTATGTGAAGAAACAGAAAATATATTTTCAGATAATTTCATATCATCATTATCATTAATAGCAAATGCATTAGATAATATAAATGCAAGAAGATATGTAGATTCAAGATGTGTATCAAATAGAAAACCATTATTAGAAAGTGGAACACTAGGACCAAAAGGTCATGTTCAAATTATTATTCCTTTTAAAACTGAAAGTTATTCTTCTCAAAATGATCCTGAAGTTAGTAATGATATTCCTCAATGTACTTTAAAAATGTTCCCTGAAGAAGCTATTCATTGTGTTGAATGGGCAAGAGATCAATTTGGTAAAATTTTCACTCAATTACCTAAAAGTTTTAATAAAGTCATTGATGAATTTAAAAATGGAAATTACTCAAATGATGAAATTAAATTAGTTAAAAAAACTATTAAATGGATTAAGAAGAAACCTAATACTTTTAATGATTGCTTAATTATTGCTAGAGAGAAATTTAATAAAGTTTTTGTTAATAATATTAAACAATTATTGTATGCTTATCCTATTGATAAAAAAGATAAAAATGGAAAATTATTTTGGTCTCTTCCTAAAAGACCTCCTGTAATTGATGAGTTTAATGTTGATGATCAATTATGTGTTGATTTTATTAGTGCTTATTCTTGTCTAATTGCAAATATGTTTGGTATTAAAATTCCTTATGATAAACCAAGAGATAATAAAAATAAAATTGATATGTGTTCTAAGGTCAAAAATGTTAAAGTGGAAGATTTTAAACCTAACGAAGAAAAATTAAAGGAAATTGAAAAAGAAGTAGAAGAATCTGAAGGGAAAAAAACAGAAGAAGAAAAAAAAGAAGAAAATAAAAATGATAATAATAATGAAATATCAACATCAGATAAAGATGAATTAATGATAAAAGAATTAAAAGAAATAATATCTCAAAAAGATTTTAATATGAAATTAAATCCAACAGAATTTGAAAAAGATAATGATTTAAATTTTCATATAGATATAATATATGCAATGAGTGCTTTACGTTGTAGAAATTATAAATTAGAGATAATGGATTGGATGACAGTAAAAATAAAAGCAGGAAGAATTATTCCTGCTTTAGCAACAACAACTTCTTCAATTGCTGCTTTACAATCAATTGAATTAGTTAAAATTGCAAAGAATATTAAATTTGAAAATTATAGAAATTCCTTTTTAAATTTAGCTATTCCTTATTTACAAAGTTCTGAACCTGGAATTTGTAAAAAAAATGTTATTCATAATAATTTATCTACTACTTTATGGGATCGATGGGAAATAAATTTAGAGAAAGATAAATGTAATATTAAAAGTCTTTTTGATATTTTGAAAAATAAATATATGTTGTTTCCAAGAGATATTTTCAAAGGAAAAAAAGCTATTTATTCTTATATGGCTTATAAAGATAAAGGAAATTTAAATGAGGAAATTTTGAATAAAAATTTAATTGAATTAATTGGAGTTAAAGAAGATAATTATGTTGATTTAATGGTTACTTTTACTTTAAATGAAAAAGATGATACTTATTTAAAAGATATTCCTATTGTGAGAGTTCATTTTCAAAAGTAAGTTTTTTATTTTTTTGTTTTATTATGTGAATATTCATATAGAAATTAATAAATAAATAAATTTATTTTAAAGTATTTATTTTTTTTGGAATTATTCATTATATATTAAATTGTTTGTGTTTTTATCTATTCTAATATTAAATGGTTTGATTTCACTTATTTTTCTAAATCTTTTATCTTTATATATCATTACATTTTAAAAATTATTTAATAATATAGTGTATAAATAATAAATTTTTGATTTAATTCAATCTACAAATAATAATTGATTTAATATAATTTAAACATTTTTTAATAATTATTTATATTCAAATTTTTTTATCAACAATAATTCTTTTGAAAAAAAAAAATAAAAAGCCTAAAAATAATAATAAAAAAAAATAAAAATAACCCAAATGTCTCAAGAAGCATACTTAAACAAAATAATATTTTCGAAATATCAAATAGTAAAAAGAATAGGAAAAGGTTCTTTTGGAACAGTGTATTTAGGAAGAGTAATATCAACTGAAGAAAAAGTAGCAATAAAAATGGAGAAAAGGGAAAAATCATCACAAGGAACATTAGAAACAGAAGCTTACCGTTTAATATATCTTCAAAATGAAGGAATTCCAAAAATATATTGTTATGGAAATAATCAAACTCATAATATTTTAGTTCAAGAACTTTTAGGAAAATCATTAGAAGAAATTTTTAATTCATGTAAAAAGAAATTTTCCTTAAAAACAGTTTGTGTCTTAGGAATAGAAATGATAACTAGAATAAAATATGTTCATTCAAAATATCATATTCACAGAGATATTAAACCAGATAATTTTATGACAGGAATAAATGAGAACGAGAATAAAATATATATTATTGATTTTGGTTTATCAAAAAAATATTATTCAACAAGTAAAAAACAACATATTAAATTTTCAACTGGAAAATCTCTTACAGGAACAGCAAGATATTGTGCTAGAAATGCTCATAGAGGTTTTGAACAAAGTAGAAGAGATGATATTGAAAGTATTGGTTATGTTTTAATGTATTTTTTATTAGGAAGTTTACCTTGGCAAGGATTAAAAATTAAACCTGGTGAAGATCAATTTAAAAAAATAGCTGAAAAAAAAATCAATACTTCTTTTGAATTCTTAACTAAAGGACATCCTGATGAATTCTTAAAATATTTTAAATATTGTGATCAATTAAATTTCGAAGATCAACCTGATTATGAGTTTTTAATTGGGTTGTTTCAAACTATGATTAATAAATATTGTAATAATTGTTTTTATGATTTTGATTGGAAAAAAAATTTTTTAGAACATTTAAGTTTAGAACAAGAAAAAAATAATACTTTAGATTTTATTAAAAATGATTTACTTAATAAATCTAGAGATGTCAGTTTAATTGTTAATAAAAATAATGAATCCAAAAATGAAAAAGATAATGATAATGAAGATGATAATGAAGTTAAAAATCATTTAAGGAATAGTAAAGTTTTTATTCAAGAAACTACTGAAGAAGATACTGATTATCAAATTGGTAATTCTAAAAATAATAATAATAATAATTATAATTATAATTCTAATAATTTTAAAAATAATAATAATAATAGGAATAATAATTACGTTAAGAAAAAAAAAATTAGAAGTAATAGTACTTTAAATATTCATTTAAATGGAAAAAAAAATTATGATGAAAATGATGTTTCTTTCAATGATGATTTAAATATTAATAATAATAATAATAATAATAATAATAATAATAATAATAATAATAATAATAATAACAATTATTATAATAATGAAAATAATGAAATTGATGAAAATTATAAAATGAAAAAATATAAAAGTAAAAAAGAAGAACCAACTCCTTTATTACAAAATTTAAGTTCTAGAAATATCCAAAAAAAAAATTCAAAGAAAGAAATAAAAGGAGAATTAAATAATGAATATTATCAAACAAATAATATAAATTTAAGAGGAAATGGATTTATGTCAAATAAAAAAATATCTAAAAGTATAAAAACAATAGAAATTGAAACAACTGAAAGACAAAATAATGATGATATTTTAAATGAAATTAAAATAGAAGAAAAATATAATGATATTAATGAAAAAAAAGAATTTAATATTAATGATATAAGTTTAAATGATATTAACGAGAAAAGTAAAGAACATATCAAAAGAAGGAGGCAAAGAACAAAAAGTATGGATGATAAATTAGGGGAAATTCAAACTAATACAAAATGTAAATGTATTATTTTTTAAGATTAATAACACTCTATAATATATATGTATATTTTTTCAAAAATAATATAATTTAAATATAAAAAAATTATTAATTTCCTTAAAAAAAATATTATGAAAAAAACCATTTGAAAAGATAATATATTTATTTTCATTCTCTAAATTTTCTTCTTTTAATATTTTTATCTATTTTATTGTTTATATATTAACATTGAGGATATTATATTATGTGTTGTTGTTAGATTATTGAACTTGAGTATTTAAATTACATTAAATTCAATAGAAATCTATTCTCATTGTGGATTATTTTTTTCTGTAATATTAAATTTTAATTTCTATATTTTATATTTGATTTTTTTAATATATTTTTTTTCTTCTGGTTTTAAATTTTTTTATTTTCTATTAAATCTCAAATAATTGAGTATTATGATTCATTTCAGTAATTATTTTAAATTAAAGTTTTAATTTTGAAAAAGATAATTTATTTTCAAAAATTAAAATGGTTTTTTTATTATTTATTACAATATTATTTGTCAAATCAAACTTTTATATTTTATTCCCTAATTGTTTTGAATATAGTTGTGAATTATGTTTTGATTCAAATTATGGAAGTTGCTCTCTATGTAAAAAAAATTACATATTAAAAGATGGTAAATGTGAATGTTATGATTCAAATTGTTTAATATGTACTTCATCCTTTAGATTTTCAGATTGTCTTTATTGCAAAAATAATTTAAAAATGGATAAAAATAATCAATGTATTTGTAATATTGAAAATTGTGAAATTTGTGGTCATAATAGTTGTAAAAAATGTATTCAAAATTATAAATATGATTCAAATTTAAAAAAATGTATATATAATTCATATTTAAAAATAAAATGTGATGATATAAATTGTTTAAAATGTTCTTCTACATTAGAAGGAACATGTTTATCATGTAATTCAGGATATGAATTAATAAAAGGAAAATGTAATAAATACAATGATTGTAATAAAGGTTTAAAAAACTGTTTATCATGTCAAAATACAAATGATTATATAAATAATGGTTATTGTGTTCCTAAATGTTTAAGAAATAATTGTCCTGGAATTAAATTTGATTTTAATTTTTATGAATGTGAAAATAAATGTGTTGTTTGTAATAATTATATTCTATATTCTTATAGTGATTGTTTAGATAATAATTTTTGTGAAATTAATAATTGTTTATTATGTAAAAATAAAAATGATTGTATGTATTGTAATTCTGGTTATTATAAAAGAAATGGTTTATGTTATAAATGTTCTAATAATTGTATTGATTGTGAAACAGAATTAATTTGTAATGTATGTTCTAATGAATATGAATTAAATAATAATTTTGAATGTGTTAAAATAAATGAAAGTAATTCTAATTATTATGATGAAGTTATTAATTTTGAAATAGATTATTTAAATAAAAAATTTACATTTTTAAACAAAGAAGGATATAATTTTACTTTAAAAGACATTTTTTCTCCTTTTAGTAAATCTAATTGTTTATTTGAAAAAAATAATATATGTTATTTATGTGAAACAGGAAACAAAATTATTGATGGAGAATGTATTGAAGATTGTTCAAACATTCAAAATTGTGAAAAATGTTTAAATCAAAAATGTTTGGAATGTGAAAAAGGATATGAATTAAATAAAGATAATTTATGTTCTCATAAATCAAAATCATTAAAAATAGCTTTAATTATTATTTGTTGTTCTTTATTTATTATACTCTTAATTCTTTCAATTTCTATTTATAAAAAAAAATGTAAGACTAATAAAGTTTATAATCAAGAAAGAAAAATTAATAATATAAATCCAAATATAATTCATGAGAATAATTCTATTAATAATAAAAAAGATGATGAAATTAGTATTATAAATGGAAAAAAGAAATTTGATAAATGTAATTTATGTCAAAGAGAAGCTAAAATAATAAGTGATTGTGGATGTAAATTTTGTAATAGACATAAAATTAATAATAAATGTCCTATTTGTAAAAAAAGAATAAATAAAAAAACTAATATAAAATTTGAATGTGGTATTTGCTTAGAAGAAAAAGAAAAATTAAAACATTTTAATTGTGAATGTGCATTTTTAATTTGTGAAAAATGTTATAAACTAATTATAGAAAATCCAAATCAAAGTGAAAGGAAATGTCCAGGATGTAGAATATTAATAAGTTAAAGTATATAATATTTTATTTCTTCAATTGACAATGATGAAAACATTTAAATAAACGGAATAATTATTATGAAATAATTAACAAAAAAAATATTTATATATTTTATTTTTTATTTCATATTATATTATCACTTCTACAAATTGGGCATCTATCACTTTTATTTAACCATTCTTTAATACATAATTCATGAAATTTATGTTTACCTTTACAATTGAGAATAATAATATTTGAATATAATTTTATTTTTTCTGCACATATTACACATTCTATACAATCTTGTTCATATGCTTTTTTTGTTGGAAGACATTGAATTATATCTTCATTTAATGGTTTTATTTTTATTGGTTTTTCATTATTTCTTCTTATTCTATCTATCTCTAAATTCATTATTCCTTTTGTTCTTAATCTACTTTCGTGCTCAAGAATATTTATTTGTCTACTATAATTTAATATTTGTTGCTCATTTATTAATAATTGTTGATAAATTGGATTCCTTAATTTTTCCTTTTTTTTCCTAAGTTTTTCACTATCTATAATTATATCATTTGCTTTTTGAATTGATAAATTTTTAGAATTAAAAATTGATTCATTTTTTTTCATTTAAATTAATACTAAAAAAATTGAAAAAAGATAAATTAATTATAGAATAAGTTTATAAAATTAAAGAAAATTTATGATAACATCCCTGCTTTTATTTGACAATATTCTAAGCATTTTTTTGCCTTTTCCTTTAAAAATTCATCCTTTATTTTTTCAGAAACAATCTCAAAATATTTCATTGCTCTTATTATATTTCTATTATAGGTTAACTTTCTAATTCCTTTTTTAAATATAAATGAATAATATAAATAATTCATTGAAGAAGATTTTGTTAAATATCCTTTAAATAAATCTTGGTTGAAACTGTTGAATATATTTTTAATTAAATAAAATCTATAATCATAATAAGGAATATTGTTTTCAATTAATAAATCCCAAATATCATGAAGTGAAGTTAAAATTTTTAATTGTAGAATAGGAATATCAAATATTTTAGATTTAAATCCTAAATTATTAATATTATCCTTAATTATTATTAAATAATATAATAAATCTTCTAAATGAACATTACATTTATTTAAATGAATTAAATCTGATAAAATAATAAAAGAATTAACAATAGTAATCATTGGATAAGTTAGATTATTACATAAAAATAAAAGTAAAAATATTAATTTATTATAAAAATTATAATCTGCATAAAAATTTTCTATTAAAACTGAATACTCAAAAGAATTTAATTCTATATTCACTTTAATTTCTTTTCCAAAGTTACTTTGTATTTGTCTTTTTTCCTTTGTTTCTAAAAATAAAGATTGATAATTCTTTTTAATTATATCAAATAAAGAATTCATAAAATGTTCATAATTTTCTTTAATTTCCATAAAATTATTATAATTTTGTATTTCATTTTTTTCTTCTTCAATAATTTGTTTAAATATTGTAGATAATTCTTTCTTATATTGTTTCTTTGAATGTAATTCATTTCCTAAAGTAAACTTCAAAAATTGATATATTATTCTATATGATTTCTGATCATCTTTATATTTTTCAAAATTCATACTTAAAAATACAACACTTTTATAATCAAAAATACCATTAAAAATATCTCTTTCAATAACATATATAATATTTTCTTGAATATTTTCACTTAAATCAGTGTATAAATTATTATTTTTTTGAAAAATACTTTCTCCATTATTTTCATTTTTAATTTCATTATATAAAATTACAGATAACCATTCTCCTATTGTTCCATATACTATTTTTTCTTTTTTTACTTCCTCGTTTTCTTGAACATCCTTTTGAGATTTAATATTTTTGCAAAAATTTATTATTTCATCCCCTGAAATATAATTTTCCCCTGTTATTTTACTTAAATAAATCTTTAAATTATAATTTTTTTCAAACTCAGATTTATTTTGTTCATATGTTTTTTTTATTTCCTCTATGAAAGTAATAGTTCTGTATTTGTTTAAAGAATGTATTGCAGCATATATATATTTTAATTTCTTCCAATTTTCTATTTTTTTTAATTCAAATTCATCAAAATCTCTATTTATATATGATCTAAATTCAGATAAACACCCACCAGGAATTGTTTGTGATATATTAAATTTAATTTTTTGATTTAAAATTTCATACAATATCAAAAAATTTTCATTTGAAGTTCCTTTTTTTTCATCAAAAAATGTTTGAGGATTTAGTTCCATAAATTATTTAATTGAAAAAATAATTTTTATATATAGTTAAAATAGCTAATTAAATAGTAGATTTTTTATTGAATTTCAATTCATTTATAAAAGAGTTACTTTTGAAATAAATTAATAATTATAATTTAATCAAAATAATAAAGAATGATTAATTCACTTTAATTTATTTATGATTTGATTTTTACCTTAAATAATTATTATTAATAATTAAAAATAAATAATAATGAATTAATTACTTTACTTTATGATAGACTATTTTTATTATTTCATTTAAAAAAATGTTAATCTTTTATTAATTAATTTCAAAAATCATTTTAATAATTTGTATTAACTGAAGTATTATAATTATTTAAATCTTTAACACTTTTTGGAACAATATTACTGCAATTATATTTGAGATTAAAATCAGAATTAATTTTTCTATAATCTCCATTAAAAGAATTATTTCCAGTATAATTATTATTATTACTTTTATTATTATTTGAACAATTATTTAAAGTATTTTTTAAAGTTATTTGATATTGTCCTTCTAAATTATGATAATTTTTTTGTAAACTAGTAATACAACTTTCTTTATTTTTTAATTGCTTAGAAAAATAATTGTGAACTGTGTTTAATTCTTGTTTTAAAGATTTTAATTCATCTTCAATTTTAATTTGATCATTTTTTTCATTTTCTTTTTTTTTTTCATTCATTTGTTTTAATTTTTCTTTTAATTGATTATTTTCTATTAATAGTTCTTCATTATTTTCAATAAGTTTATCAATTTTTTTTTTTGCTTCATGAGTTACATTTTGAAAATTTTTTATTATTTGAGTTTTTTTATCAAGATTATTTTTTAATATAAAATTTTCATTTCTTAACATATTTATCATTTGACCATATTGTTCTATCATTTTTGTATAATAGATATTATCTATTTGATTTTCATTATTATTTAAATCTTCTAAAATATTATTTTCATTATCAAACATTTTATTTTTATTTAATTTAAAAAAAAAATAATAAAAAAATCTTTTTTTGGAAAAAAAATAAAATAATATATTTCAAATAATTAAGAAATATAAATTTACAAAAATATTAATGAAAACAAATTAATTTTACTTTTTTTTCTTTAAAAAAAGAAAAAAATATATAAAAACTAAATAAAAATTATTTTTCATAAAATCTATATTTTCCAATTAAATCATAAATATCATCATCAGTAAGATTTAACTGTTTAAAAATAGAGGCAAGACAATTTTTAATATTTTTATTAAAATTAATTTGATTAATTAAACTTTCAACAGTTTTTTTTAATCTTTCTTTAGAATTAAAATCATTTCTTTTTCTAATTCCATAAGTAAAAATACCATATTTACTCATATTATCAATAATTTCATCAAAATTTAATTCATCAATAAATTGAGAACTTTCTAAATCATCTTCAATAAATGAAATTCCAAAAATATTTTTTTCTTCTTTATATTTTAATAATTCATTTTTTAAATTTTTATTTTCTTTCTTTAAAATATCTATTTCATTTTTTAATTTATCTGGATTCATTTCTATATTTTTTTTTCTATTAAATAATTTTGCATAATTTACACTTAATCTATTATAATCTGATTCTTTTTTTATTAATTTATTTTCAAGTTCCTTTTTTTTCTCTTCTAAATTTTCTATTTGTTTTTGTAATTCCATTGAATCATTTTTTGGATTATCAAAATCACAGAAATCTTTTCTTGTTTTTTGCTCTTTCCAAATAAAATCTTCATAATTTTCTTCTTTATTATTATTTGTTTTTATTTTAAATAAATACCATTTTATTTTTTTATTATATTGAAATACTTTTATTAATTCATGTGTTTCTATAGATATAATATTATTATTATTATTATTATTTTTGTTTATATTTTCTTCTTCTTGAATATTATTATTATTTATTTCTGATTCTGTTATACTTTTACTTTTAAATTTTGAAGAAAATTTGGATATTGATTTTTTTTTTTGAATTTGAGAATTACTTTGTTCATTTATATCTGAAATATTATTTTCTTGTTTTGATAAAGTTTTTTCTTCGTTTTCTATATTATTCTCATTTTCATATTGAGATAATAATTTCTCATTTTCTTCGATATTATCTTCTTTTTTATTAAAAGATGATAAACTTATTTTAGAATTTGTTTTAATATAATTTAAAGATGAAGGATTATTTTTTAATTGATTTTTTAATTCTTCTATATTTAATTTAAGATCTTCTATTTCTTTATAATTTTTATCTTTTTCTTCTATTAATAATTTATTTTCAAAAGAATAATTTTCTATTTTTTTCTTTAACTCATTTATATTATTATTATATTTATTATTTAAATTTATTTCTATTAAATTTAAAAATTCTAAATCATTTACATTTTCAATTATTAATTTTTTATTTTCTATTTTTTTTCTCATTTCTCTATTTTCTTTATATATCATTAAATTTTCTGATTTTAATTTATTATTATGTTGAATTAATTTATCTATTTCTTTTGAAGTTTCTTCATTTTGTTTTTCATAATTTTTTTTTAAATTTGATAATAAATCTAAATTATATTTAATTTCTCTTTTTAATTTTTTATTCTCATTATTTAATTGAGAAATCTCCTTTTTAAGATTTTCGTTATTTTCTTCTATTTTATTTTTATTTTGCTTTAATATTTCTAATTCTTTATTATTATTTATAAATTCTGAAATTTTTAAATTTAATTTTTCAATTTCATTATTTTTTAACTCTAAATCTAATTTTATTTGTTTATAATCTTTTTCTAAATCTTCATTTTCAATATTTAAAATTTTATATTCTTCTTCTTTTATAGAAATAATATTTTTTAAATCAGAAATATCTTTATTCAATATATTTTTATTTTTTTCTAATTCATTCTTTTGATTGTTTAATTCTTTTATTTGATTATTTAATTTATTTTTTAATGAAATTAAATTTGAATTTTCTATATTTTTTTCATTAATTTTCTCATTTAATTCTTCAATAATATTATTATCAGGAATATTTTTTTCTAATTCATTAATTTTTATTTTCAATTCTTTTATTTCATTATTTAAATTATTTTTATTTTCAATTAAATTATTATTTTTTTTTTCTAATTCATTAAAATTATTTTTTAATATTTTAATATCATTATTTAAATTCTCATTATCATTTTTTAATTTATTATTATTACTTTCTAATAAAATAATTGTTTCTTCAAAATCAGAATTATTATATTTTGGATTTTTTTGACCTTTTAATTTTTCATTTTCTTTAATATATTTTTCAATAATAATTTGTTGTTCTTTAATTTGAATTTCATTTTGTTTAAGAATATTAAGACAATTATTTCTTTGAATATTCATTTCTTTAATTTGATTTCCCATTTCATTATTTTTTAAAGATAAATTTTTAATTTTTTCTAATAAATCATTTTTATTATCTGAAAATAAAGAAATTCCAATTTTTTTTTTAGGAGTTGCACTATAAGAATAATCATTTTTATTTTCAGTATTATTTAATTTATTATTAGATGGACTAAATTCATAATTTTTTTTCTTCATTTCTGCTATTTCTGTTGATAAAGTAGTGATAATTCCTTTCATATTTTTATTTTCATTTTTTACTATTTTATAATATTTTTTATAATCTTCTTCATTTTCAAAAGAATTAAAACTTGAATCTGGACTTTTCATAATAATATTTTTATGATTATTATTCTTCTTCTTATTGTTGTTAATATTTAATTTAATTATTTCTTCACAAGTTAAATTTTTTCTTAATTTATCAACTTCATTTTTTAAATCTTGATTTTCTATTTGAGTAATAAAATATTTTTTATTTAAATTATCAAAATCATTTCTTAATTTATCATATTCACTTTCAATTTTTACAACTTCACAATTTGAATTAGGTTCAGTTAAATAATTTCTAGTTTTACTTTTTTTTCTTAAAGAAGAATTATCAGTTATACTAATTTTAGGATTTGTATTTGATAAATATTTTAAACAAGTTTGAGTTAAAATATTTCTTTCTCTTTCAAAAGATATTTTCCAATTTTCTTCAAAATTTCTTGAATTAAAAACATTTCTCTGTAATTGTTGAACTAAATTTAAAAAATGATAAACATCTTTTGAAAATTTATTTAAAGTTTTTTTATACTCTTCTTTTTCAATATTAATATTATTTATTTGATCATCATCCGATTCATTTAAAGTTTCTGTATTAATATAACTTTCATAAGTATTTAAATAAACTTTTTGATTATTTAATTTATTTGAATTATTTAAGTAATTATTATATGGATTTAAATAATTTGAAGATGTCATTAATTTAATATTTTTTTTAGATTCTGTACTATCATTTCTATATTTTTCAAATTTTAATCTTATATTATCTTTTAAGTCATTTGATATTTTATTATATGATGAATCATTGTGAATTATACTATTTGAAATATTTATATTATTATTTGTTACCATTATTTTATTTATTGATTCTTTATTTTTTTTAGCATTTTCATTTATTTCATTTTGATATAATCTTAATTTATGAAAAATATCTTTTGCTTCTGAATAAAAAGAAGAAAATGTATTTTCAATTTTTTGAAATGAATGTAAAATATTTTTATTTGGTTGAGAATCTAATCTAATTAATTCTTTTTGAGAATTTTGAATTTGTATTGGCTTATTTAAAATATTTTTTATATTGACAAAATTTGGATGGTTTAATTTGTAAAATTGATTTATTAAAGAAGATAATTCATTAATATAATTTATTAACTTATCTTCTAATATACTATTTTGAGTACTTGGAAATTGAGAGTTTGTTGTTGATAAATTTTTTTGTGTAACTAATTTTGTTAATGAAGGTTTTTTCCCTTCATATTTCTTCATTTACTCTTAAATTAATTAATGTTTTTTTCATGGTATTTAATTAATTAATTGATTTAATAAAACATTTTTTTTTAATATATTAAAATAATTTATGAATAAAAATTGTAAAAAAAAGAATAGATAAAAAAATTTATAAAACATAATCTTTACAAAAGAAAAAAAAAATGAAAAAAAGTTAAAATAATACATAAAAATTTATCAATAATTATGATTCAAATTTTAACACAAAAAATTATCTTCTTGACAAGGAATAATCGTATTTCTTTGTTTATCATCTCTATCATTTATTTTTTGTAAAATATGATAATCTTTATAATTTTTTTCTCTAGTTGATTTTAATTTTTGATTTCTATTATTATTAAAAAATATATTCCCTCTAAATTTAGAATCATCATTATCACCTTCCTTTAATTCTATATTTACATTTGAATTTTTATTTTTTTAATTTTTTCCTGGTTTTAATTTTTCTAGAGTTAATTTGTTTTTATTTAATTTTTCTAATATTTCATAAATATTTTTGTTTGATTATATAGTTTCTTTTTAACAAAAAAGATATTATGATTATGTTCTTTATTTAATTCTTCTATTGATATTCTTCTTCAAACCTTTCATTTTCTTCATTTTCATATTTTACTTTTAATTCTTCATTTTCTTTTTCAATTTTTTTTTAATTTTTATTATAATTTGTATTAAGCCCTTCTTTTTCTTTATTCAATTTTAAATTCTTTTCTTTTCTTTTTTTTATTTTATAATTCTTTTTCATCAATTTTTTTATTATTCATAAGTCATTATTTATTTATTTTGATTATTTTAAATTATTGAATCTAAATTTTTTAAATTATTTAATGAAAATAATTTTAAATTTTTATTTTTTATTCCCCTTACAACACAATCATCAGATTCACATAAAGAATTTTTTTTTCTTTATTCAAATATCTTAGATTAGTATATTATTGCTATTTTAATTTATTTTTAGTATTATTATTATCTTAAAAATAGGAAATCTTATATATAAATAAAGAATTAATTTTAATATTTGAGATATTACTTTTGAGGGTTATAATGATTTATTAGATAAAGAAAAAAATAAACCTAATATAAAGGAACAAATAAATAAAATAAGTGAAAAATATGAAAATGAAATAAATGAATTAAATTTTAAAATAGAAAAGATTTTAAATGAAAATGAAGATTTAAAAAAAACAATATAATATCTAATTCAGAATATAAAATATTCAATAGAAATTATAGAAAAATTAAAAAAAGTTGTTTGGAAGAAAATAATAATTATGAAGAAATTATTCATCCATACAATTTTAAAATTAAAAAAAATTATTTTAACTTTTAAAAAATAAAAAAAAAGAATTAATTTTTAATTA
>JAEEGK010001435.1_pt1 | contig 59844 bp, 40 predicted proteins | sample 8958771 | NCBI WGS metagenome assembly JAEEGK01 (sample SAMN16246547, study PRJNA631951) | gut metagenome | biome: gut microbiome; feature: rumen; material: SC-attached | host: Bos | place: Iran: Karaj | collected 2018-10 | reverse complement strand
CAGCCTGCGTACCACCAAGATGAGCATCATCAATAAGTGGAACGCTATGAAGGAGCTGGGTCTGGACTACGATCTGAACCAGAAGATTTATCAGGATCTGGACAAGGTGACGTTGCAGGATATGGTGAACTTCGAGAAGAAGCAGATGGCTAACAAGACCTATCGCTACATCATATTGGGCGATGAGAAGGAACTCGACATGGAATCACTTGGTAAGATTGGTCCCATCCGTCGCTTGACTACAGAAGAAATCTTTGGATATTAATAACTAACAAATACAGACAACTAATATGGCAAATCCAGTAGCATTCAAGTATGCCCCCATGTTTCAGGTGGGCGAGGACAAGACGGAGTACCGCTTGTTGAGTAAGGAAGGCGTGACAACGTCAGAGTTTGAAGGTAAGCAAATCGTAAAGGTCTCTAAGGAGGCCCTGACGCTCTTGGCCCAGCAGGCCTTCCACGATGTGGAGTTCATGCTGCGTCGCGAACATAACCTCCAGGTGGCAAAGATCCTGAATGATCCCGAGGCCTCAGAGAACGACAAGTATGTGGCCCTGCAGTTCTTGCGCAATGCCGAGGTAGCAGCCCGTGGCATTCTGCCTTTCTGTCAGGATACGGGTACGGCTATTATCCACGGTGAGAAAGGTCAGCAGATTTGGACCGGTTTCGAGGACGAAGAGGCACTGAGCCTGGGTGTGTTCAACACCTTCACGCAGGACAACCTGCGCTACTCGCAGAACGCTCCGCTGAATATGTACGACGAAGTGAACACCCGTTGCAACCTGCCTGCACAGATTGACATTGAGGCAACAGAGGGTGCTGAGTATAAGTTCGTCATGGTTGCGAAGGGTGGTGGTTCTGCCAACAAGACCTACTTCTACCCAATGACAAAGGCTACTATCCAGAACGAGGGAACCCTGATTCCTTTCCTCGTTGAGAAGATGAAGTCGTTGGGTACAGCTGCATGTCCGCCTTACCACATCGCATTCGTCATTGGTGGTACTTCTGCTGAGAAGAACCTGCTGACCGTGAAGTTGGCTTCGATTAAGTTCTACGATGGTCTGCCTACAACGGGTGATGAGACGGGTCGTGCTTTCCGTGATGTCGACCTCGAGGAGAAACTCCTCAAAGAGGCTCATAAGATTGGCCTCGGTGCTCAGTTTGGTGGTAAGTATCTGGCACATGATATTCGCGTCATCCGTCTGCCACGTCATGGTGCAAGTTGTCCGATTGGTATGGGTGTCTCTTGCTCTGCAGATAGAAACATCAAGGCGAAGATCAATGCGGACGGTATCTGGTTGGAGAAGATGGACTCGAACCCCTCAGAACTCATTCCTGCTGAGTATGCTAAGGCTGGCGAAGGCACCAACACTATCACCATCGACCTGAATGAGGGTATCGATGCTGTTCGTAAGGAACTCAGCAAGTATCCTGTCTCTACCCGTGTCAACCTGAAAGGTACTATCATCGTGGCACGTGACATCGCTCACGCCAAGCTGAAGGCTCGTCTCGATGCTGGCGAGGGATTGCCCGATTATTTCAAGAAGTACCCTGTACTCTATGCCGGTCCTGCCAAGACACCAGAGGGATATCCCTGTGGTTCGATGGGCCCAACGACGGCCAATCGTATGGATCCATACGTTGATGAGTTCCAGACCAATGGTGCATCGCTCGTGATGATAGCCAAAGGTAACCGGTCAGACGTTGTCACCGAGGCTTGTAAGAAGCATGGTGGCTTCTATCTGGGTTCTATTGGCGGCGTGGCTGCCGTACTTTCTCAGAGTAGCATCAAGAGCATTGAGTGCGTAGAATACCCAGAACTGGGCATGGAGGCAGTGTGGAAGATTGATGTTGAGAACTTCCCCGCATTCATTCTGGTTGATGATAAGGGTAACGACTTCTTCAAGACCCTGAAGCCCTGGACACCATGCGCAAAGTAATCATCATACTGTTGACAGCCTTGTTCCCCCTGTGCATGAACGCACAGGAGGAATTGAAGGTTGTTCGAGGCGGTTGCTTGCCTGACGGTTCTGACGCAATGGCTGTGGGACATCGGGCAGCGCAGAGGAGACTTCCCGCTGTTCAGAATGTCTGGGACCCAGAACGAACCTATCGACAACTGGTGATTTTGATAGAGTTCGCAGATACTGAATTTAGCTATACGGACAATGCACACGCTTTCTATGAAAGTGTGTTCAACGAGCCTGGTTTCAATGGCGACAATGGTCCTGGCTGCATGGCCGACTACTATCGTGCCCAGTCGTATGGACAGTGTAACCTGCAGTTCGATATCTATGGCCCGTACAAGACCAGTGGTAAGGCACAGCCCTACGACAGCCCTACCAGCGACACTAAAAACTATGGTAAGGGGACACTTGTAGAAGCTACGAACATGATGTTGGAAGCGAATCCGGATATCGACCTCTCCGTATATGACTGGGATGGCAACAAATCTATCGAGCAGGTTATCTATGTCTTTGCAGGTGTGCCAGGCAATATTAATAGTAGTAAGTGTTATGGTCACATTTGGCCCAATACGAGTTCATTCTCTACCATAACAACTGCTGCAGGCTATAAGATATCGAACTATACCTGTAGTGGTGAACTGTGGCCTACCAGTGCACCCCGTTCCTGTGGCATTGGTACGATATGTCATGAGTTCACGCATTCGCTTGGACTGCCTGACATCTACCCAACGTCTAGCAATGCCGGCTATTCTGTCTGTGATGAGTGGGATCTGATGGATGGTGGTAATTTTACGAACTATGGCTGGTGTCCACCAAACTATACTCCGTTGGAGAAGATGCTGCTGGGCTGGCTGACACCCATCGACCTCACAGAACCTACAACCATTACCGATTTGAAACCCTCCTCAGAGAGCGGTGAGGTTTACCGTATCATGCATTCCGACTCGGAATGGTTGTTGTTGGAGAATCGTCAGCAGAGCGGTTGGGACCTGGGTGCACCAGGCAAGGGATTGGTTATCTATCACGTCAACTATGATGGCTCTGTTTGGAGTGGCAATTCAGTGAATAATGACAAGACGAAACGTCGCTTCTACCTTGTTCCTGCCGATAACAAGGACTACGATACATGGGATGCAGAGATAGCAGGAAAGAGCCCCTATGCAAAAAGTCCTCGACTGAACAATCGCCATCTCAGTACATCCCCCTATCCGTATATGGCAGATGGTGAGGTGTTAAACAATGAGCTGACCGATACATCCACTCCTGCTGCTGCCATGTACTATCCGGAGGGTGCGCTGCTTGGCAAGCCCATTACCAATATCCAGATGTCGGCAGAGGGTCTCGTCTCCTTCGACTTCATGGGTGGCAATCCCTCGGGTATCAAGGAGATTCAAGTTTCAGGTTTCAGGATTCAGGAGTGTTACGATCTACAAGGTCGTCGTGTTGACAATCCTCAGCAGGGTAATCTCTATATTGTACGAACCCCACAAGGAATACGTAAACAACTCTATCAATGAACACTTGTCGCCACATACTATGTCTTATGCTGCTACTGACCGTCAGTCTATTGTCAGTGGCAGAAGACAGTATTCGTTTGCGTGGCTGTCGTAGGGGTACACCCCGTCCACAGAGCATGGCGTTGACTCGTGGCGCTTCTGGTGGTCAATCAAGACTGGCTGGTGGTGACTTTTATCATGGAGACAGGCGTCAATTGACTGTGCTAGTGTCATTCAACGACTGTGCGTTCAAAGGCGACGAGGCTGCCACTATTCAACAGTGGAATAAGATACTTAACACTGAGAATCTGATGGAAGAACCTTTCAAGGGATCTGTCCACGACTACTTCTTAGCTCAGAGCTATGGAGATTTCAATGTGACCTTCGACCTGCAGTATGTCATACTCGGTGAGAGTTATATAAAGTACCGTAGTTGGGACAAGGGCTATGGGGATGCAGATGATGATGACGAGAACTCGCAGTATCTGATAGAGGACATCATGGAGGTGCTCAAGACGCGTGACATTGATTGGAGCCTGTACGATTGGAACGGCGATGGCTTTATCAACCAGTTGCTCATCGTTTATGCCGGAAAGGGTATGAACGATGGTGGCGGAAGTAATTCCATCTGGCCGCACCAATGGTGGATGAGTGAACACTTAAAGGATCGCCAACAGGGAGTCTATTGCGACCCCATTCCAGTCAATGATGACAGCAAGCAGTATCTCGTGGACTGCTATTGTGCTTTGGCGGAGCTGACTGGCAAAAACGACTATGGTTCCTTTGGTACCATCTGCCATGAGTATAGCCACTGTTTCGGACTGCCCGATTTCTACTATGGTAGTACTAAAGTTGTCGGCGATTGGGACCTGATGGATTATGGCAACTACAATGGTGACGGCTATTGTCCTCCAGGTTATTCTGCCCATGAGCGTTGGTTAATGGGGTGGCTGACACCCACTGAACTGACTGAGAACACCACTATCACCAACATGCCGCAACTCAGCGAACAGCCAGTTGCTTATCTCGTCCGTAACGACGGGTGGGAGAATGAGTACTACTTCATAGAAAACCGCCAGCAGACAGGGTGGGACACCAGTATTCCTGGCCATGGCGTTGTGGTGTTCCATATCGATTTCGAACCTTCTGTGTGGACAAGTACAACGGTTACGCCTAATAGTTCGTCTTATAAGCGTTATAACATATTCCCTGCTAATAACAAGACGAGTTCGTCTTACCAGAAAGGCTGGGCCTATCCTTATAATGGAAAAAATCTATTGACCAACGAGTCGTCACCTGCCGCCACGTTGAACCATATAAATACAGACGATAGTAAACTGATGAACAAACCCGTGACGAACATCGCTATCACTGCAGGTTTGGCATCATTTGACTTCTCTGTGACAACAACAGGAATCTCGGAGAAGATAATTCCTCATAACAGTCATTTACTTTACCGTTTTGGTCCACTTGATATCATTCGAGATGCCAATGGGACTATCCGCAAAGTTATAAACAAGTAGCCAAGTAGTCTGGCTTTCCATATTATGACACTTTTTGGGGGTGTCATAACGGTAGTTTGGTCGTCCCAACGGTAGATTCCATTGGGAGCTCCGTCGGAAACCATCGGTTCCTAAAGGAGAAACCACTGGTTTCCGACGGAGAAACCAGTGGTTCCAAGCTTAGAGACCATCAGTTTCTGCCATAGAGACGCCCTGCGCTGAATTTATATCCTATAATTGCAAAATTCATATTATTTGCTATTTTGCAACTATATTATTTAATAAAGGTTTGTTTCGCATCGATTATTTTTGTATCTTTGCCCCATAATCCATTAACTAAAACGGTAAATATTATGAAGAAACGTTTACTTATTATGTGTACACTCGTTACTTCTGCAATGAGTGTTTGGGCTGATAACATTACATTCAGCCCCCTGCAGTACGAAACTTTGCCCAACATGCAAGTATCGCGTCGTGGTCATGTCTGCTTTGCTACGGCCAGTGGCGACATTGTCGCAGTCGGTGGACACACCACCAATTTCAATCTGACAACGACTGCCGAGCGCCTGCACGACGGCGTATGGGAGTCTATCAGCATCAACAACCCGCATGATGGTGCAGCCTGTGTCACGCTCCCAGACGGGCGTGTGCTTGTTGCTGGCGGTTTCTCATCGAGAATCGGTGTCGGACAGAGTACAGTATGCGATATCTACGACCCTGCTACCAATAGCTTCTCTTCCACTGGCAATATGCAGACCCAGCGTGCCTTCTGCAACGGTATTGCCATAGGCGATGGCAACAACGTGTTGATGAGTGGTAACTGGTATGCGAGCGATGCAACTTTCGAGCTGTGGGACGGCAATTCATGGACTTCATTCGGGAATAAGGAGGTAGAGCTGAACAACCCGTTCCTGGTCAATGCAGGCAATGGCATCGTCTATGTGTTCGGTTGCAGGAATCCATATGGCAGCCTTGTAGCCGTGACAGTATGGCGTGTGGACACCAACAACAAAACCGCAGAGACTGTGGCTGACACTGGTCTTGAGGAATACGAACTCGTGCATGGTGACTATTTCTTCTCCGATACACCTGACGGTGATATCCTGCTTCTTGGCAAGAAGGATGATAAAGTCCATTTGTTGAGTTTCAGTGCCGCCACTGCCAAGGTAACGGAGAAGGCAGTGCTGCCTGCTACTACTCCCAGCGGCAAATTCGTAATCAATTACTCGCCAGGCATCTTGGTTAACAAGTCTCGTAAGGAGGCTTATATCGTCGGTGGCTATCGGACGGAGGACGGCAACCACTCGCTCAACGTCATCAACTACAACCTGGAGACTGGCTATATGTATGCTTTCGACGGCGGTCCCTTCCCAGGTGCGCTTTACTGGGGTACATGGGTATTGCAGCCCACTACCGGTAACCTCATCTTCACGGGTGGCAGCAAGAGCGACAACTTCGATCCCGTTACCACGACCATCAGCGTGAAGCCTTACTTGGAGCAGACAACACCGGAGTCCGACCTGCTGGTGTACGAATACAACGAGACTGACAAGACGGCTACCGTCGTCCAACGACAGGTATGGGCGCAGCTCGATGAGTATCATGGCACCATGGTCAACAGCTATTATGGCGACATCATCATTCCTGAGAAGGTCAACGGATACACCGTGACAGCTATCGCTGACTATGCGTTCTGGAAAGATTATGAACTGGGCATCTCGTCAATTGTCATTCCTAAGACCGTCAAGAAGATTGGCAACTTTGCTTTCCTCTACTGTAATCTGCTGAGAGAACTCACCATTCCTTCTACGGTGGAGTATATCGGCGAACAGATTATCGCTGGTAGCGGGGTCAGAGAACTTACTGTTGAGGATAGCGACCAACCACTGACGGCCTGCGTAGCCGCTAACAGCATCTCCCCATTGTCTGATGGCGAGCAATGCACTAAGGTCTATGTGGGGCGCAACATCGAATTGACAAATCCAAACTTCACTCCTGAATACGGTCCATTTACCTGGGCAGGCGTAATTACCGACCTAACCTATGGTCCGCTGGTGACAAGACTCCACAATTACGAGTGTTGGTCGGCAGGGGCACTCCAGCGTGTCACCTTCCTGACTGACAAGGTGACTGTACTCCCGGAAAATGCTTTCGGTAGCTGCAGCAATCTGGTAAGCATCCAACTGCCTTCGAAACTGGAGAGAATAGAAACATGCGGTATCTTCGGTAGTCAAAAGCTGAAGAGCATCACCCTGCCTGCAACGCTCCGCTACCTCGGTCAGCAAGGCTTGGACAATTCTGCTTTGGAAACAATCTACATACAGGCCACGACACCTCCCGCTACAGAGGAAGGATGCTCATATTTTGAATCACAAGTTTTGGAAAGCTGCAAGCTCTATGTTCCTACAGGTTCGCTGGAGGCTTATCAGAACGCACTCATTTGGAAGGACTTCCAGCATATCATCGGAATGGATTATACTGGCATCAACGCTGTCAGTGTGTCAACAAAGGCAAACGTCATTCATTCCCTTGATGGTCGTCGTGTAGAAAATCCGGCCAAGGGTATTTATATCATGAACGGCAAGAAGGTTGTGATTAAGTAAGATGGAAGATACGTTCTACATTGGAGGTGGTCTGGCGACAGATCACCTCTTCTGTTACTCCATAAGCCTCAGCCAGTCGCGTTATGACGTGGCGGATATAGGCCGACTCGTTGCGCTTGCCTCGCTGGGGAACAGGAGCCATGTAGGGAGCGTCGGTCTCTAAGACGATGCGGTCGAGGGGTACGCAGGCGTGGAGTACTTCGGGAAGGTGTGATTTCTTGAAGGTAAGTACACCACCTATACCTAAGACAAAGCGGTCGAATTCCAGAAGTTGACGCGCCTCCTGTTCGTTGCCAGTGAAGCAATGAAATACACCACCTGACAGGTCCTTCGCATATTTCTTTAATATGGCTACCATTTCGTTTTGTGCCTTTCTGCAATGAATCATCAAGGGAAGTTGCAGTTCCACGGCCCACTTCACCTGTTCTTCGAAAGCCTCCAATTGCTCCTGTTCGAATTCACGACTCCAATAGTAGTCGAGACCGACCTCGCCAATGGCAATGCATTCGCTAATTGATAGTTGATGATTGATAATGGATAATTGCTCGCGCCAGTCAGCTTTGACTTCTTCGGGGTGCAGCCCGAGCATGGGGAGGCAGTAACCAGGATACTGGGCACAGACATCGAGGACGGTTTTACAAGAGGCGGCATCGATAGCAGGCAGGAAAATCTGTGTACAGCCTGCCTCACGGGCACGCTGTACGACGGCATCGCGGTCCTGTGCGAATTCTTCGCCATCAAGGTGGCAGTGGGTGTCGATGTAATTCATTGACTTTCTTGACGGGGAAATCGTCGAGCACAAGTTATTTGTTGCGGTGGAGCAGCTCGTCCATATAGGCACGGAGTTGTGTCTTGCGTTCTTCAGGAACGTTGACCTGGTTGAGCGTCTGACTGGCTTGTTCGAAGTAGTAGTTGATTTTCTCCTCACAGAGCTGGCGGATACCAATCTCGTCATACAGACGAGTAACCTCAGCCACCTTTACTTCGCGATTGAAGGTCTTGGCGTTAATCCATCGTGTCAGTTCGGCGCGCTGTTTGTTGTTGGCGCGGTTAAAGGCATTGATGAGCATATAGGTCTTCTTGTTGCTGGTGATGTCACCACCGATGGCCTTGCCGAAGACGGCAGGGTCGCCATAGACATCGAGCAAGTCGTCTTGCAGCTGGAAAGCCAGTCCAATCTGTTCGCCCAAACGATACATGCGGTTAGCGTCTTCTTGAGGAGCGTTGGCTAATAGGGCACCCATTTTTAGGGCACAAGCCAACAGAACGCTAGTTTTCAGACGTATCATCTCAATATATTCGTCTTCAGTGACGTCGTTGCGTGTCTCGAAGTCCATATCGTACTCCTGGCCTTCGCCAATCTCCAGAGCTGTCTCGGTAAAGAGGTTGAGCACGGAAGGCAATTTGTCAGCAGGTACCTGCTGCATGCGCTGATAGGCCAGTACGAGCATGGAGTCACCAGAGAGAATAGCTTTGTTCGCGTCCCAACGACGGTGAACGGTCTCATGACCGCGACGCATGTCGGCCTGATCCATCAGATCGTCGTGAAGGAGCGTGTAGTTGTGATAAGTTTCCAGTCCTACGGCAGGCATTAGGATGCTTTCTGGGTCTTCTTTCCAGAGATTGTAACCCATCAGTGCCAACACGGGACGGATACGCTTTCCACCAATAGATAATACGTACTCAACGGGTTCGTACAGCGACTTGGGTTTTCTTTCATAGGGCAGTTGGCCTAAGTAGTCATTTACCAACTTCAGGATTTCATTGCTAGTCTTCATCGTATATGTTTTTTACCTTTTAACTTTCTTAGCTCTTAAAGTTTGAATACTATCGGTATCTGCACCTTTGTGCGACAGGGTTTGTCGTGGTAGATACCTGGTTGCCAGTTGGGCATCATTCGCAGTACACGAAGCGCCTCGCGGTCACACTCTGGCGATAGTGACTGGGTAATCTGGATACCTGTGATGCTACCATCCGTCTCAACGTAGAACACTGCAACTACTTTACCTTGTGTTTTGCGGTTCTTGGCAAGGGTGGGGTAGCGCAGGTTACGGGTGAGCCATTTCAGGAACTCCACAGCACCACCAGGATATTGCGGAAGGTCTTCTACAACGTGGAAGTTCAGTGGGTTCTGGGGGTCAACCTCCAATGGTGCCAGAGCCTTGTCCTCCTGCTCCTGTTCCAATTCCTTTAGCAGTTGCTCGTCGTCGTTGGCAATCTCTTCCTCGTTGGCTTCCACCTCTACATCATCGTCCACGATGTTCAGTTGCTCACCTTTTTCCGAGGGCTGTTTCTCTTCCAGTTGTGTGATAATTTCTTCGTTCGACATGGGAACCAGATCCGTTTCGTGCATCAGGTCGGTGAGGTCAATGGGGTCGATACCATCGTCCGTCCATGCTGCCGCATTCCACTCCAATGCCACATAGCATACGGCTAAAACAAGGATGAGTCCCAGGAGAAATCCCGTGGCTCTGCGCTGTTCCATATCGGCCTGTGGTGTCTTCTTGATTTCCATATCGAGTGCAAAGGTAGTGCAAACCAAGCAAAATACAAAACAAAATACGCTTTTTTGTTTTTATTGTCAATTGAAATTTGTACCTTTGCAACGATTTAGCAAAAAACGATAGGATGAAACGACTGATAATAATCCTCTTTGTGGGACTGTTGACACTGGCTGCGCAAGGTCAGATGGTTAATCCCGTGCATTTTTCTTCACAGCTGAAGATGTTAAAAGGCGGTGAGGGTGAGATCGTCTTCAGTGCTACGATTGACGACGGTTGGCATGTCTATTCCACAGATATGGGTAATGACGGTCCCATCTCAGCTACTTTCAATGCGGTGAAGATGGAGGGCGTGGAGACCGTTGGCAGGCTGACACCACGTGGAGAAGTCATCAAGCAGTATGACAAGATGTTCGGCATGGAATTGCGCTTCTTTGAGAAAAAAGCACAGTTCGTGCAGCGTGTCCGTTTCACCCAGCAGAAATACGTCATCGATTGTTTCTTGGAATATGGCGCGTGCAACGACGAGATGTGTCTGCCACCGACGGAAGTTGCGTTCAAGGCTGAGGGAGTTTGTAAGGAGTTAAAGGAAGATAAGAAAAAAGTCGAGGAGGAGGTTACACCCCCTGTAGCCCCCAAACCGGAGAAACCGGTGGATACGGTCGCTGTAATGGAAGTTCCTGTTGGCGAAGATTCTGTGACGATAGCAGGATTAGAGGAACAGAAATCCGTGGCTGTGCCGATGGTGGAAGAAAAAGTTACTGACCATTCGTTACTCTACATCCTGCTGATGGGCTTTGTGGGAGGTCTGCTAGCTGTGCTGATGCCTTGCATCTGGCCTATCATCCCCATGACGGTGAGCTTCTTCCTAAAGCGTGCAAAGAGTGACAGAAAGAAAGGACTGCACGATGCGCTGACTTATGGGCTGAGCATCGTGGTGATATACTTGGCACTGGGACTGCTGGTCACCCTGCTCTTCGGCTCTGATACGCTGAACGCCATGTCTACCAATGCGGTATTCAACATATTCCTATTTCTATTGCTTGTGGTCTTCGCCCTGTCGTTCTTCGGATGGTTTGAAATCAAGCTGCCCAGTCGCTGGGCTAATGCCGTAGACGATAAGGCCATGTCGACCAGTGGCTATATCAGCATCTTCCTGATGGCTTTCACGTTGGTGCTGGTATCGTTCTCTTGTACGGCACCCATCATTGGACTGCTGTTGGTAGAGACAGCCACTACTGGCAACTGGCTGGCACCCGCCGTTGGTATGCTGGGCTTTGCCGTAGCACTGGCACTGCCCTTTACGCTCTTCGCTCTGTTCCCTTCATGGCTGCAACAGGCACCGAAGTCGGGCTCATGGATGAACACGCTGAAGGTGGTGTTGGGATTCATCGAGCTGGCCTTTGCCTTGAAATTCCTGAGCGTAGCCGACCTGGCATATGGTTGGCATATCCTTGACCGTGAGGTGTTCCTCTCGCTGTGGATTGTCATCTTCGGTCTGTTGGGCGCCTATCTCTGTGGCTGGCTAAAGTTCCAGACAGACGAGATAGGTGGTGAGTTGAATAAACCCATGCCTGTCGCCTGCATCATGGGCGGACTGGTGTCGCTGGCCTTCGCTGTCTATATGATTCCTGGCTTGTGGGGCGCTCCGTGTAAGGCCGTCAGTGCTTTCACACCACCTATGTTCACTCAAGACTTCAATATGAATAGCAAGGTGGTGGAAGCCCGTTACAACGACTTCGACGAGGCGTTGGCAGCTGCCCGTCGTGAGAACAAACCGATACTGGTAGACTTTACAGGTTTTGGCTGTGTAAACTGCCGTAAGATGGAAGCTGCCGTGTGGACAGACCCGCAGGTGGCCGATATGTTGATAAACGACTATATCCTTGTTTCTCTGTATGTCGACGACAAGACACCTTTGGCAGAACCCATCGAGGTGGCTGACGGTCAGGATGGTATTCGCACACTGCGTACCATCGGTGCCAAATGGAGCGAGCTGCAGCGTAGCCGTTTCGGTACCAATGCTCAGCCTTACTATGTCATTCTCGACAGCGAGGGTAAGCAACTTGCTCCAGGTCGTGGCTATGACGAGGATGTGGCTGCTTTCGTGAAATTCCTAAAACAACCAAACTACTAATGATATGATAACGAAGAAATTATTGGCTATGTGCTTTTGGCTGTTAGCTTTTGGCTTGACAGCCTCGGCGCAGCCTCGACAGGAGGTGCTGCTCAGCGACGGATGGCAGTTCTCACGCGACAAACAGCAGTGGGAGACAGTACGCATTCCTCACGACTGGGCCATTGCGGGACCGTTCGACAAGAAATGGGACCTGCAGAAAGTGGCCATCACTCAGAATGGTGAGAAGGAGGCTACGGAGAAGAGTGGCCGCTCTGGTGCCCTTCCCTGGATTGGCGAGGGACACTACAAGCGAACGCTGACCATTCCAGAAGGTTTCAGTGGACATGCTGAACTGCTGTTCGATGGTGCGATGTCGGAACCTACAGTCTTTGTAAATGGTCTGAAGGCGGGCTATTGGGCCTATGGCTACAATACCTTCCGTGTGGATGTCACCCCGTTTGTGAAGCCTGGCGACAACCTGTTGGAGGTAGACCTGCAGAACAAGGAAGAGAGTTCGCGCTGGTATCCTGGTGCAGGTATCTATCGTCCAGTAACGCTCATTCTCACACCTGAGGAGACCCGCATTGACGACTGGGGACTGACCACCACGACGATACTGAATTGGAAAACTGTCAAGGGCGAGAATCTCAGCAGATTTGCTGTTGAGGTGCCTGTCATTAATCCTGCTGGCAAGGGTAAACCTATCGTTGCGATGAGACTCGTTGGTCCTGACGGCGAGCAGATAACCAGTAGTGCATTACCGTTGCAGGGCAACAAGGCCTATGGCGCCTTCATGGCTCGTCAGTTCAAACTGTGGACGCCTGAGACACCATATTTATATAAGTTGCATGTGACTCTCTATGACGGCAAACCCGACAAGAGCCGCAAGATTTACGATGACTTCGGCAAAGTCATTGATCAGAAGACGTTTACGGTAGGTATCCGTACTGTCCGCGTATCGAAAGAGAAAGGTTTTGAACTGAATGGCGTGACACGCAAGATTAAGGGTGTTTGTCTGCACCACGACCTTGGTCCCTTGGGTGCTGCTGTCAATAAAGCAGCTTTGATTCGTCAGATTAAGATGATGAAAGCGATGGGGTGTGATGCCATTCGTACCTCGCATAATATGCCCAGTCAGATGCAGATGGACATCTGCGACTCGCTGGGAATGATGGTGATGGCAGAGTCATTCGACATGTGGATATATCCTAAGTGCAAGAACGGCTATGCTCGCTTCTTTCAGGAGTGGGCAGAGAAAGATATCACCAACCTCGTGAAGGCAAACCGTAATCACCCCAGCATCGTGATGTGGTCTATCGGCAACGAGATTCCTGAGCAGTGGAGTGAGGAGGGGCGCTTGTGGGCAATACGTCTGCAGGCACTCTGTAACACATTGGACCCTACGCGTCCTGTGACACAGGGCTTGGACAATCCCGATGGTGCCATCAATGGTGGCGTGGCACAGGCGATGAACATTCCTGGTTTCAACTATCGTCTGCACAAATATGCTGACGGCATCAAGCGGCTGCCACAAGGTTTCCTGTTGGGTAGTGAGACAACATCAACCGTTTCGTCGCGTGGTGTGTACCATTTTCCTGCAGAGCCGAACAATAATGACAAAAAGTTCTCGTACTCAAAAAACTATAATCCCAATGCTATCAACGGCACTGATGGGCAGTGCTCTGGCTACGACCTGGATTATTGTCCGTGGTCGAACCTGCCTGACGATGACTGGTGTTGGCAGGAGGACTACAAGTGGGTGATTGGTGAGTTCGTATGGACGGGCTATGACTACTTGGGTGAGCCGTCACCGTATGATGAATACTGGCCCTCGCGTAGCAGTTACTTCGGCATCTGTGACTTAGCAGGACTGCCCAAGGACCGCTACTTCCTCTATCGTTCGCATTGGAACACGAAGGAACACACTATCCACCTGTTGCCGCATTGGACTTGGGGTAAGGAAAGGATAGGGGAGGTGACGCCCGTCTATTGCTATACCGACTATCCCACTGCCGAGCTCTTTGTCAACGGCAAGAGTCAGGGCAAGATATCGAAGAATCCTGCTGAGCGACTGGATCGCTTCCGTCTGCGCTGGAACGCAGTGAAGTATGAGCCAGGCGAGGTGAAGGTAGTTGTCTATGATGCCAATGGTCAGAAGGCTGGCGAGAAGAGCATGCGTACGGCTGGCAAACCCGCCCAGTTGAAACTCGATGTGTGGACACAACATGACGACAATGTCGTGCTCAATGCTGATGGCGACGACCTCGCCTTTGTCACAGTATCGCTGACAGATAAGCAGGGCACGCTGATTCCCGATGCTGATGACCAGCTGGACTTTGAGGTGACGGGTGCTGGCAGCTTTGAGGCTGTATGTAATGGTGATGCTACCTCGCTGGAGTCGTTTAAGCAACCTACGATGAAACTGTTCCACGGACAACTTGTTGTGGTGGTGCGTAGCGCTCAGCTGGCTGGCAACCTGACGCTTACCGTCAAGGACAAACAGCGCAAACTAACAAAGAAAGTAACAATAAACGTGAAACAATAAACAATTAAATCATTATGAAACCAACATTATTTCTTTTAGCAGCAGGCATGGGCAGCCGTTATGGCGGTCTGAAGCAGCTCGACGGTCTGGGACCCAACGGTGAGACGATTATGGACTATAGTATCTACGACGCTATTCAGGCAGGATTCGGCAAGATTGTATGGGTTATCCGCAAGGATTTCGAGGAGCAGTTCCGTACCCAGATTCTCTCTAAGTACGAGGGTAAAGTGCAGTGTGAACTGTGCTTCCAGGCCCTCGACGCACTGCCCGCAGGTTTCTCAGTTCCTGAGGGTCGTCAGAAGCCTTGGGGTACGAACCACGCTGTGCTGATGGGTAAGGACATCATCAAGGAGCCGTTCTGCGTTATCAACTGCGATGACTTCTATGGCCGTGACTGCTTCATGCAGATTGGTAAGTTCCTGAGCAATTTGCCCGAAGGTTCTAAGAATAAATATGCGATGGTTGGCTTCCGCGTATGTAATACACTTAGCGAGAACGGTGCTGTGGCTCGTGGTGTCTGTGCTTACAACGACCAGCGTCATCTGACGGATGTCGTAGAGCGTACGGAGATTCTTCGCAAGGACGGTAGCATTCAGTTCAAGGACGAGCAGGGCGACTGGCAGGTGCTTGACGAGAATGCACCTGTTTCGATGAACGTCTGGGGCTTCACTCCCGACTACTTCGAATACAGCGAGGAGTATTTCAAGGAGTTCCTCTCTGACCCGAAGAATATGGAGAACCTGAAGGCTGAGTTCTTTATCCCCTTGATGGTTAACAAACTCATCACCGAGGGTACGGCAACCTGCGAGGTGCTTGACACCACCTCGAAGTGGTTTGGCGTGACTTATGCTGCCGACCGCGATGCTACTGTAGCACGTATCCAGCAGTTGGTGGACGAGGGCGTTTATCCCAACAAGCTTTTTTAATTGACAATTGAGAATTGATAATTAATGCTCGATAACATTATGACTGAAGGGGAGTGCAGCACGCTGCGCTCCCTCCTTGACAATAGCAATATGCCTGTGTTGTGTTGCCATCAGAATGCTGATGGCGACGCACTGGGTGCTGTGCTAGCTATGGGCGAGGTGCTGCGCCTGCTGGGTAAGGAACCGTTGATGGTGGTTCCCGACCAGTATCCAGACTACTTGCAGTGGTTGCCTAATAGCGAGAAGATTGTGCGCTACGACAAGCGTCGCGACTATGTAGACATGGTGTTGAAAATGGCGGATCTTATTATCTGTCTGGATTTCAATACGTTGGCACGTACTGACGAGATGGAAGCTGTGCTTGGCAGTTCCCCTGCCAAGAAGGTGTTGATAGACCACCACCTGAATCCAGACGTCGATGCTGTTGTCAAAGTGTCGCAACCTGGTGCGTCGTCAACCTGCGAGTTGGTGTTCCGTGTGGTGTGGCAGTTGGGACTCTTCGAGCAGCTGGGTAAGCATTTCGCCATTCCAGTCTATTGCGGCATGATGACCGATACGGGTGGTTTCACATATAACTCTACCGATTGCGATATCTACTACATCATTTCGCAACTGTTGACCAAGCGTATCGATAAGGATAAGATATATCGCAACGTCTATCACAACTACTCAGAGCACCGCCTTCGTATGGTGGGACATGTGCTCTGCAATTGTCTAGTCGTTGACGAAGAACGTCATGCAGCGTTCTATACCCTGAATCGTGAAGACCAGAAGCGCTTTCACTTTGTCAAGGGCGATGCTGAGGGTCTGGTCAATATGCCGCTGCAAATCAAAGGCTTGAAGCTGAGCATTTCCCTGCGCGAGGATACCGAGAAGCAGATGATATGGGTTTCGCTGCGCTCTGTCGACGATTTCCCCTGCAACGAGGTTGCTGCCCGTTTCTTCAATGGTGGTGGACACCTCAATGCTTCTGGTGGCAAGTTGCAGTGCACCCTACCTGAGGCTGTCGACATCGTCAAGCAGGCCTTCATCGCCTTTGAAGACCGTTTGAAATAAATATTAAGTGGTAAAAAGTGTTATTTCTTTGGTATTTTGCTTGCTTATTCGTACCTTTGCACGGAAATTTGTAATAGTGCACAACAGATGAAGAAATATTCCTATATCATTGCTCTGCTGATGGCCGTTGTAGTACTTGCCAGTTGCGAGAACTATGAAACCTATTCGGACATGAAGAAGAAGGAGAAGGATGCCATTGAGCAGTTTATTGCAGACAGTTGTATTCAGGTGATTGACCAGGCTACCTTCGAGGCACAGGGCTGTACGACCAATTTGGAAAGCAACCAGTATGTGAAATTCACTCGCAATGGTGTCTACATGCAGATTGTGCGTGGAGGCTGTGGCGATGTGCTGGAAGAAGATAAGGCAGTGAATATTCTGTGTCGTTTTATGGAGCAGAATATCAAGACGCGCGAAGTTATAGTTCGTAACGACGTACATGCCTCGCTATCTTCCTTGGGATCGGGCATCGACGTTTCGCAATACCTTGACAAGATGAGTACGAAGCGTACGGGAACGACCATTACGGCCTCGTTCATTTCGGGTATGATGTATCGTTATCACGGTAGTGCATCGGTTCCTGGTGGCTGGCTCGTACCGTTGACCTACGTGAAGATAGGACGTCCGGAGAATCCTGGCGAGGAGACTGCCAAGGTTCGCCTTATTGTTCCCCATTCGCAGGGTACTGCTGATGCTTCGTCTAGTGTGACGCCGTATTATTACGAAATTACTTATCAGAGAGAGAGATAAAAGAACCAATATGACACTGATTAAATCTATTTCCGGCATCCGCGGAACTATTGGCGGACGCACGGGTGACACACTGAATCCGCTGGATATCGTTAAGTTTACAACTGCATACGCTACGTTCATTCCTCGTAAAACGGGTAGGATAGTAGTTGGTCGTGACGGACGTCTTTCTGGTCACATGGTACGCGACGTGGTCTGTGGTACCCTTGTGGGCATGGGCTTCGACGTGTTGGACATCGGCTATGCCTCAACACCGACTACCGAGTTGGCTGTTCGCATGAGTGGTGCTGATGGTGGTATCATCATCACCGCCTCGCACAATCCTCGTCAGTGGAATGCCCTGAAACTGTTGAATAGCGAGGGCGAGTTCCTGACAGCTGCCGACGGCGCTGAGGTGCTGGCAATTGCTGAGAAGGAAGACTTCCAGTATGCTGAGGTCGATAATCTTGGACATGTCACCATTGACGACTCGTTCGATGATCGTCATGTACAGGCTGTTCTCGACCTGAAGCTGGTGGACGTGGAAGCTATCAAGAAGGCAGGTTTCAAGGTGTGTGTGGATAGCATCAACTCTGTTGGTGGACTTATCCTGCCCAAACTGCTTGATAAGCTGGGCGTCAGCTATAAGTTCTTGAATGGTGAGGTGACTGGCGACTTTGCCCACAACCCAGAGCCCTTGGAGAAGAACCTGCAGGGCATCATGGACGAGATGAAGACAGGAAAGTATGATCTGGGTATCGTTGTTGACCCTGATGTAGACCGTCTGGCTTTCATCTGCGAGGATGGTAAGATGTTTGGTGAGGAATATACGTTGGTCAGCGTGGCCGATTACGTGTTGTCTCAGACCGTCGGCAATACCGTCAGCAACCTCTCTTCAACACGTGCTCTTCGCGACGTGACGGAGAAGCATGGTGGTACGTATGCCGCTGCTGCCGTTGGTGAGGTGAACGTTACCACTAAGATGAAAGAGGTTAATGCCGTCATCGGTGGTGAGGGCAATGGTGGTGTTATCTATCCTGAGAGCCACTATGGTCGTGACGCTTTGGTGGGTATCGCCCTGTTCCTGACGTCGTTGGCCAAGAAGGGCTGTACGGTCAGTGAACTCCGCAAGACCTTCCCTGAGTATCAGATTGCCAAGAACCGCATTGACCTCACTCCTGAAACTGATGTAGATGCTATCCTCGTCAAGGTCAAGGAGATGTTTGCTCAAGATAACTCTGCACAGGTTAACGACATCGATGGTGTGAAGATTGACTTTGCCGACCGTTGGGTACACCTGCGTAAGTCGAACACCGAACCTATCATCCGCGTCTATAGCGAAGCACAGACCATGGAAATGGCTGATGAGCTGGGTAAGAAGTTGATGCAGGTAGTCTATGACATGCAGTAATAATCGTTTGAGACATATATAAAAAGAATAGGTGAGAGCAATCTCACCTATTTCTTTTTGTTATCTTCTTTGGAAATTTACTTTTCGCGATTCTCAGCGTCGATGGCCTTGATCTTCTCACGCACCAGCTGCACCTCGTCCTTCAGCTTCTGTACCTTACGGTTCATCTCGTCGATGAGGCTGTTACCCTTCTTCGAAGAAGCATTGAGGAAGCCAAGGTTGTTCTCGTAGGTCTGCACCTCCTGCTTCAGCTGCTCATACTGGCGCATCAGACGGGCACGCTCGTTGTCCAGCGCGTTCTCGCCACGCTCAGCAACCTGTTTGATAGTATCCTTGAACTTCGACAGACGACGCTTGGCAACGCTGATATTCAATTCCTTATAGAGTTTGTCGAGTACGGCATGATACTCCTCGTAGAGTTTGTCCTTCTCCTTGAAGGGTACGTGACCAACAGCCTGATACTGTTCAACGAGCTGCTGTACTTTCTCCTGCAGGCCATCGCCAGCTTCTTCAGCAGCAGCCTTCAGCTGTTCAATGATGCTGCGTTTCTTCTCCAGGTTCTCACGCTCGTCGCTACGGGTATTGGCACCAGCGGCATTGCGAGCCTCGAAGAACTTGTTGCAGGCACCGAGGAACTCTTCCCATAGCTGGTCACCCAACTTCTTGGGAACCATACCGATAGTCTTCCACTCCTTCTGCAGGTTGATGAGCTTGTCGCCCGTCGACTTCCAATCGGTAGAGTCTTGCAGGGCCTTGGCCTTTTCGATGAGTGCACGCTTCTTATCGGCATTCTCCTTGAAGGTGTCCTTCAGATTACGGAAGTGTTCAGCCTTACGACCGAAGAAGTCGTCGCAGGCTGCACGGAAACGCTCGAAAATCTTCACGTTCATCTTCTGTGGTGCAAAACCGATGGTTTTCCATTCGGCCTGCAACTCAATAATCTCCTTGGTATGACGCTCCCAGTCGCCACTGCCCTTGTTCTCCTCGGCAGCTATGGCCTCGACCTTCTCGCAGAGGGCAGTCTTCTTGGCCAGATTTTCTTCCTCCTTGGCACGCAAGTCTTCGAAATGCTGCTGGTGGCGCTTGTTGATGACTGTCGAGGCAGCCTTGAAGCGATTCCATATCTCTTCGCGCAGTTCGCGGGCTACAGGACCCGTCTCGCGATATTCCTGATGCAGTTTCTGTAACTGGTGGAAGGCGCTGATGACATCCGTCTCGTCAGCCAGCTTCTCTGCTGCCTCACAAAGCTTGGTCTTGGCCTCCAGATTCTTCTTGAAGTCATATTCGCGGGCTTCGCTATTCAATTTCAGCAAGTCGTAGAACTGCTCCACATACAACTGGTAGTTGCGCCACAGTTCATTGGCCTTCTCAGCGGGAACGTTCTTGATTTCCTTCCATTCGTCCTGCAGTGCCTTGAATTCCTTGTACGACTTGTTGGCCTCTTCAGGCGAGGTAATCATCGTCTTTATCTTTTCGATGATAGCCAGCTTCTTCTCCAGGTTGTCCTGCTTCTCTTGCTCCTGCTCGCGGAACAGCTTCTGGCGCTTCTCCTTGATAACACCCATTTCAGCCTTGAAAGCCTCCTCGTCGGGGTCTGGCGTAATCTGGTATTGCTCAGGATCGCCACCGCCATCAATATATTCCTTGAGGGCTGCTTCGCGCTCGGCAATGTGTAACTTGTAGAAAACAGTCTTCAGGTAGTCTACCTCGTCTTTCTGAGGAGCCTCCTCGTTATGAGCTATCTCACGTACGCGCTCCAGGACTTCTTTCTTGGAGTCATACTGCTTCCGTTCGATAACCTCTGCTTCTTCAGCAACCTCTACACTTTCAGCAACCTGTGCTTCTTCGGCAATCTCTGCGCTTTCAGCGTTTTCAGTGTTTTCTACTACGTCTTGTTCAACGTTTTGTTCTGCAACCTGCTCTTCTGTGAGAGCCTTTTCTTGAGAGTCCATCATCATAAATTTTAGTGAATGATACGGTTAGTGTACACAAAATTAGGCTTCAAAATTAGTAAATAATTCTGAAACTACCTAATTTTTTTCCAAAAAAGTTCATTAAATGAGTCTTTTGCGCCTGAAAAGGAACCAGGAAGCCACCGAAATGAGCACGGAAATGAGTATGGCGATGATAAAACCGATGGGGCTCGACTCCATGCCGTTGACCAGATTCATACCGAAGAACGAGGCTACCAGCGTGGGCAACATGAGAATGATGGTCACACTTGTCAGCGTACGCATGATGGTGTTCATGTTGTTGTTGATAATCGACTGGTAGGTATCCATCGTCGACTCCAGAATGTTCGAATAGATGCTCGTTGTCTCACGGGCCTGTGTCATCTCGATGTTGACGTCTTCGATGAGGTCGGCGTCCAATTCGTCAATCTGCAGCTTGAACTTCAACTTCGACAGCAGTACCTCGTTACCACGAATGGAGGTGTTGAAGTACGTCAGCGAGTCTTGCAGGCGTGACAGTCCTATCAGACTCTCGTTATTCACCTCGCGGTCCAGATTGCGCTTGGCCTTGTCGATGAGCATGCTGATCTGTTTCAGTCGCTTCAGGTACCATACGGCACTCGACAGGAACAGACGGAAAATCATGTCCACATGGTCGGTGAAGCCCACACCACGCTTCTGCTGGTACGATACGAAGTCAATCATCATGTTTGTTTCATAGTAGCAGACAGTGATGGTGACATCGCGCTTGTGGATGATACCCAAGGGTACCGTCGTATATGGCGTGCGCGAGCGTACCTCTTTAACATAAGGGATACGCAGGATGATGAGCATCCAGCCGTCATCATATTCATAACGTGCACGCTCGTCAGTATCGCTGATGTCCGACATGAAGTAGTCGGGAATATTGAACTTCTCCTCCAGCATCTGCTGGTCTTCCTCTGTTGGACACGTCACCTGTATCCAACAATTAGACTGCCACTCCTTGAGTTGGCTGAGTCCACCTTGGGTGTTCCAATAGGTCTTCATTGTGCTAATCCTTCAATTAATTGACAATTGATAGTGACAATTGATAATTCTCGCGGCAAAGGGATTAGCGGCTTTGCCTGCTATCCCCCGCCTTACTTGTTACAAGTATCCGCCGGGTAATCGTCCATAATTTTTGTTGTTTTATTTGTTTGACGCTGCAAAGGTAAAAAAAAAACGTAGATTTGCCAAACAAATCCACGTTTTTTATATTTGCCTTTTGTTTTTTTACTTCTCAGGCACGTCCTCGAGGGTCTTCTTCAGCAGTTCCCAGAAGGGTGCAACTGTTTCGATGAGCGCACGCTCAGTAGTGGTGTGGGGCGACTTCATCGTAGGTCCGAGGCTGACAACGTCCAGCCTGGGATACTTGCCCAAAATGACGGAGCACTCCAGTCCTGCATGGTCTACCTGGATGATGCCGTCCTTGCCAAACAGCTCCTTGTACTCTTTTAATAAGAGGTGTAGGATTTCGCTGTCGGGGTTGGGATCCCAGCCACCATAGCTTCCTGCGGTCTCTACCTTCATGCCTGCCATCGAGAAGCAGCTCTCCAGCATGGTCACCACGTAGTCCTTCATGTCCTCACGGCTACTGCGTGCCAGAATCTTGATGCTTGCCTTGCCCTCACCGATGTTAATGATGGCGAGGTTCGACGAGGTCTCTACTACGCTGGGGTAGGCGGGAATGAAGCGGATAACACCGTCGTGACAGGCGAAGATGGCATCCACCAGATTGTCCTGAATCTCTACGGGCACTTCCTTGGCGGGTGTTGCCACTTCCTCAACGAGCACCTCGATGCCCTGTGGCTCTATCAGCTTGAACTCGTCGTTGAAAGTTTCCTGCCAGTCATTGGCTATCTCCTTCAGTGCAGCGATATTCTCTTTGGGCAATGTCAGCACAGCCTCTGCCTTGAACGGAATGGCGTTGCGCATGTTGCCACCGTTCCAGCTGGCTAGACGAGCCTCCGTCTCTGCGATGGCTTCGCGGACTACCTGTACCAGCAACTTGTTGGCATTGCCACGCCCTTCGTTGATTTCCAGTCCTGAGTGACCACCGCGCAGATTCTTCACCGTTACTTTCACGGCAGCATCCTCAGCGTCGGTGTCCACCTCCTGATAGTCCAGCGTAGCGGTAACATCAATGCCACCAGCACTTCCAATGACGAACTTACCCCAATGCTCGGAGTCCAGGTTCATCAGGATGTCACCCTGCAGCTCGCCCTCAGGCAGTTCGTTGGCACCAAACATACCCGTCTCTTCGTCACGCGTTATTAGGGCGTCGATCGGGCCGTGCTTCAAGGTTTTGTCCTCCATGATGGCCATGATGGCAGCAACGCCTAGACCATTGTCGGCACCCAGCGTAGTTCCCTTGGCCTTCACCCACTCGCCATCAATCCATGGTTCTATGGGGTCTGTCTCGAAGTTATGTGTTGACTCTGGCGTCTTCTGCGGCACCATGTCCATGTGGGCCTGCAGGATGATGCCCTTCTTGTTCTCCATGCCTGGTGTGGCGGGCTTGCGGAAGTGGATATTTCCTGCAGGGTCTTTCACAGCATATACGCCAGCCTGCTTACCGAAGTCGAGCAGGAACTGTTGGATTTTCTCTAAGTGTCCACTGGGACGTGGCACCTGTGTCAGTGCGTAGAAGTTCTTCCAGATGCACTGTGGATTTAGGTTCTTAATCTCTGACATAATGTTGATATTTTAAAGGTTTGATTTAACTTTCGTGAAGTTTAGCGCCAGCCATGCGTAGATGCCGAGGGCAACGACGAGCATGGTCTGGACGGTGTGGACGATGAGAACGAAGTAGAGGGCGTGCTCGTCCTGCACACCATAGAGTATAAGCATGGTCTTGACGGCAAAGTGCCAGGGACCTGCACCGTTAGGGGTGGGCACGATCACAGCGATGGAGCCGACGATGAAGGTTACCAGCGCACAGCCTAGTCCAAGGTCGGCAGTGAAATCGAAGCAGAAGAACGTCAGATAGTAGTGCAGGAAGTAGCTGAGCCAGATGCCAAGGGTGAAGAAGGTAAAGAGAGGAATGTTCTTGACGTCCTTCAACGAGATGATACCTTGCCAGATGCCGCTGAGCGTTGCGCGTACCTTATCATATATAGAAAGTTTGTACAACAGGAAGTGGAGCAGGATGAGCATGGCGACGCCACAGATGGCTACGACGAGGTAGCCTGCCCACGAGAATCCGTAGAGGATGTCGTGGAGATTGGTGCCCGTCTTGCGGAAGAAGGTGCCGAAGGTACTCATCTCCAGCAGGATGACGATAGCGGTGATGCTCATAACAAGTAGGGAATCAATGGCTCGCTCGGTGACGACGGTGCCCAAAGCCTTGGGGAACGATACGTCGTCGTAGCGCTTCAAGACACCACAGCGTGTGAACTCTCCCACACGGGGAATGACCAGCGAAGCGGCATAGCTGAGGAAGACGCTGTGGATGCTGGTGGACATGCGAGGGTGCTCACCTACGGGCTCCAGCGTCTGGCGCCAGCGCCAGCCTCGGAACATCTGGGCCAGTATGCCGAAGGGGAACGACAAGAGCATCCACGTCCAGTCCATCTCGTCGGTCATGACGTGGCGAATCTGCTGCCAGTCCTCGCCGCGATACATCCAGTAGAGTATCGCTGCGCCCAGTACCAAGGGCATCAGAACCTTTATTATTACGCTGCTTGTCTTCATTGCGCTTGCAAATTTACAAATTATTTTTGATATACGTCAATGAAAGCGGCAAATTGTTGACGGACGTCAAATAAAACGCTGTTTTTGTCAGAAAACGCTCATAAAGTGATACAACATTTGCAGAAAGTTCGTAACTTTGCATCGTCAAAAGGAAAATAATAGGTACCTCAGTGAGGTAAAAAAGAAAGTTTTTAGGATTAACAATTTAAAGATTAAGAAAGGGTAACGATTATGATTTTAACAATGATTTCACTGGCCGTTGAGGCCGCCGCAGCCCTCGAGGCTATGTACATTTGCAAACACGCAAATGTTTTAACAAAGTAAAAAACGAAAATTTGAGAGAAATAATCAGAAGCCGCAGACGTGAGTTTGCGGTTTTTTTGTTATCTTTGAAACGATGTCTCGAACTTACTCTCGTTCGGAAAATAGCAATTTTATTTGCATTTTCGCTCACTTATTCGTAACTTTGCAGCCATGAAACAAGTACGTCCGAAGAAAAATCTGGGTCAGCACTTCCTGACTGACCTATCGATAGCCAAGCGCATAGCCGATACGGTGGATGAACCATATAGTGACCTGCCCGTTCTGGAGGTGGGTCCAGGTATGGGTGTGATGACGCAGTATCTGGTGGAGAAACCCCGTCCGCTGAAGGTGGTGGAGATAGACCGCGAGAGCGTGGCGTACCTGAACGAGCACTTTCCTAAACTGCGCGAAAACATCCTTGGCGCAGATTTCCTGCGGATGGACTTGAACGAGGTGTTTGGTGGTCAGCAGTTTGTGCTGACGGGCAATTATCCTTATGACATCTCGTCGCAGATCTTCTTCAAGATGCTCGACAATCGCGACCTCATACCTTGTTGTACGGGTATGATACAGCACGAGGTGGCTGTGCGAATGGCTGCCAAGCCTGGCAATAAGCAGTATGGAATTCTGTCGGTATTGATTCAGGCGTGGTACAATGTGGAGTACTTGTTTACTGTAGAGCCCAGCGTGTTTAATCCACCTCCCAAGGTGCAGAGTGCTGTCATCCGCATGACGCGCAACGAAGTAGAGCATCTGGGATGCGACGAACAGCTCTTCAAGCGTGTGGTGAAGACAGTGTTCAACCAGCGCCGCAAGATGTTACGTGTGTCGTTGAAGCAGTTGCTGACGGAGGAGGCCTTGGCGGTTATCGCCCAATCTCAGTTTGCAACCCTGCGCCCTGAACAGCTCTCGATACCACAGTTTGTGGAGCTGACGAATATGATTGAGAAAGTCCTTTGAAGTCGTTGTGTGCGGACACAAATAATTGATTTTCGTCAAGAATATCCATATTTTTTGCAGAAAACGGATAGGAAATGCACCAACATTTCCAAAAACGTCGTAACTTTGCATCGTCAATCAGAGATGATGACAAGGTAAAAAGGATTTAGGATAACATCAATAGGTAAGAAGGTAAAAAAGATTCATAGGATAACAAAACGTTTTTGGTTAGTAGTAAATTAGGTAAGTAGTTCAAACTAAGGTGTTAGTTGCTAAGGTAAATTGATTTGGTAAAAAAAGAGAAAGCATAAGGTTTTAGTTATTAATAGGGAAAATGAACAAGTGCTGTCGGCGATGGATTCGTAGGCAGCACTCATTTTTTTGTTTCAAGTGTCAGGTTTCAGGTTTTGTTGAATCTAGACAGTCGGATGAGGAAGATGATGCCGCGGAATGTCAGTTCGATAGCCATTGCTATCCATACACCTTGTAGTCCGTAGGTGCTGGCCAGTAGTGCAGCCAGTGTCAGACGCACGCCCCACATCGATGCCAGACTCATGATGGCAGGACGAAGCGTGTCGCCAGCACCCACAAAGATGCCGTTGCAGACGATGGATGCGGCAAACAGGGGTTCGGCAAAGGCCTCGATGCGCAGACACGCTGTACCCAGCGTGATAATCTCCTCTACGGGCGTCATCAGCGTCATCAGTTCTGGCGCAAAGACATACATCAGCACGCCCATCAGCGTCATAACGGTAATGCCGACACCTGTTGTCAACCAAGCAAACGAACGGGTCAGCGCTTGTTTGCCTGCTCCAATGCTCTGACCAATCAGCGTCGTGGCGGCCTCGCAAATACCGTAGCCAGGCATGTAGCACAGACTTTCTACGGTGATGGCCAGCGAGTGGGCGGCAATGGCTATAGTACCAAGTGGCGCTACAATCATTGTGCTGACAATCTGTGCCCCATTCATCAGCATGTGTTGCAGTCCCATGGGTGCGCCAATCTTGAAGGCTGTGCGCACGATATCACTTGTGGGCTGGAACTCATACAGCTGATTCTCAATACCTTGTGCTTTCTTGCCAAACAGCACCAGCAAGTCGGAGCGCCAAAAGAGGAACCACGCCATCAGTAGGGTAGTAATGAAGATGGCCACCGTGGTACCCAGAGCAGCACCAGGTACTCCCATGTCTAAGATAAAGATAAACAGGTAGTTGAACGATACGTCAAGACAACACATGAGGACGTTCAGGATGCTGGGCACTTTCATGTTGCCAGCACATTTCAGCATCGAGCCGCACAGGCTTTCCACCTGGAAGAGTGGGGCAGCACACGAGAAGATGAGGAAGTATAGTGCGGCATCGTCAACGATATCCGGACTGCCACCCAGCCAGATGGGCAGATGGCTGTGGATGCTGACGGCAATGACAACTATCAGGAGACTGAACAACAGACAACAGGTCAAGGACTGGCGAAGAATGCGACGAGCGCGTTTGAAGTCGTTGGCTCCAATGGCATGGGCTACCTGTACAGAGAAACCCATCGAACAGGCTGACGTCAGGCCGGCAAAGAGCCACGAGGCAGACTCCACCAAACCGATGCTTGCTGCCTGGCGTGCACCAAGGTGTCCCACCATTGCCGCATCGATGAAAAACATCAGGACGGTAGAAATCTGAGCCAATATAGAGGGTATACTCAACTGGATAATCAAGTTGAGTTTCTCGCCCTGCGTCATCTCGCGACCTTCACGGATGTACGCCAGCAAGTCCTTACCGTTTTTGTTATTCGTTTTCGTTTTGGTTATCGTTCTCTGTCAGCATCAGGTTGGCATCGGTCTCAATGAACATCGAGTCGTCCATCTCGTCCAATGTCTTCTTTTTCTTGTTCTCACGGGCACCGGCCTTCAGCAGGTTCTTGGCGGCGGTAATGATACTTGCACCACTCTCAGCGGTGGTAATCTTCAACTTCGTCATCTTCTTGAGGGTGTCGTTCATGCTGCTCTCCACATCCATGAAGCGCAGACCGAAGTCCTGCACACGGTCGATAACGGTGTTGGCGGCATCGATCATGGCTTGCTGGTTCTTCAGCTGGCGCACCTGTGTCCACATCATTTCCAAGACGCGCAGATTCATATACATGGTCTGCGGACCGAGTATCATAACGCCCTCGTCATAGGCCTCGCGCCACAACGATGCATCGTTAAGCAGTGCCAGATTCATAGCGCCCTCAATAGGGATGTACATGATAGCAAAGTTCAGACGGTTGTAACCTTCAGGCAGATACTTCGTATATTCCTTTCTGGCCAGTCTCTTCACTTGTGCCCTCACGCTGTCGATGTGAGCCTTGAGGTAGGCGCTCTTTTCGGGTGTACCGTCTTCGGCATTCATGTAGCGCTCATAGTCTGTCAGTGACATCTTCGAGTCTACGACTACGTGGCGGTTGTTAGGGAAGTGCAGGATGAAGTCAGGAATCAATCCCTTGCCGTCGTCTCCCTTTAGTCCCTTACCACTCTTGTCCTTCAGTGTCTCCTGAGTGTCAAACTGCTCACCCTCCTTCAGTTCCAGGTCTTCCAGCAATTGCTTCAGCTTCAGTTCGCCGAAGTTACCTTGTACCTTGACTTCGCCTGTCAGTGCACGCGTTAGACGGTCGGCCGTCTCACCGATTTCCTGACTCTTCTGCATATTGATCTTGATAGTCTCGTCCAGTCGTGTCAGCGCCTCCGTCTGCTGTTCCTTGGTCTTGTCGAGGGCTTCCTGCATGTCTTTCAGACTCTTCTGCAAGGGGTCGATAATCTTCGATACCTGCTCCTTGTTCTGCACGCCCAGTTCCTCCTGTCGCATCTTCAGCACCTTCTCGGAAGTAGTCTGCATCTGTTCGCGGATGAGGTCCAGCTGACTCTTCACCTGCTCTTCGTTCATCTGTTTCAGGGTGGCTATCTGGCGCTCATGGGCCTCCTTCGTCAACTGCAACTGCTGTTCGAACGAAGCCTTCAACGCTGCTATCTGTTGCTCATAAACGGTTTTCTGCGCTCCAATCTGCTGTTCGTAGACAGTTTTCTGTGTGTTCAGTTCTCGCAGATAGCTCTCTGCATTATTCTTCTGTACATCGCGCTCTCTGGTCAGCCTCATGGAGTAATACCCCATGACGGCAATTGCGACGATGGCTATAATAACGATGATAATCTCCATTGTTTTTCTATTGTCTGGTCGTTTAGTATGTATTTACGTGTCTCTTCCGTTTCATGACTGCAAAATTAAGCATTTTTCTCTAAAACGCAATGGCTTTATGAAAAAAAGAGACAGATTCATACGACACTTTTACGACATTTTATTTTATTATTTCCCAATGTCGTTGCGTTCGGATTCTCTTGAATTAGCTCTATTATTATCTGTGAACTTTTCTGTGAATCCTTTATGCCATTAGCTGTTGCAGATACTGGCAGAACCAATTCCACCTCGTCCACCTCTATCTTATTCTTCAACTCTGGTTCGCCCATTATAGTTTTTCCTCGATTTCCTTAATCGTGGGAATGGTTCCTTCTACTTTGGTCGGGTAGAACTTTTCAAGTTCATATTCTGAAATACCAATAGGCTGACTGCTCGACTCCAGAGCATATTGAGCAAGGGTGTTGTCTTTGCTTCTGCAAATCAGCAACCCAATAGTTGGATTGTCTTTCCCTTCTTCTCTCAACAAATGATTAGCAGCAGCAACGTATGTACCTAATTGACCAATGTCCTTAGAATCAAACTTGTCAATCTTAACTTCAATGACGACATAGCACCTAAGTTTGATGTTATAAAATAGCAAGTCGATAAACTTCTCCGTCTCACCAATCATTAATCGATACTCTTTGCCTACGTATGCAAAGCCAGTACCAAGTTCAATCAAGAACTTTGTAATATTGCCTAACAAGGCGTCTTTCAGTTGTGCCTCGTTATATCTTTTTGTGACTCCTGCAAAGGCAAAATTATATGGATCTTTTGTCAATTCCTGCGCAAGGTCGCTGGAAGTTTCTGGCATAGTATCCTTGAAGTTAGTCAGAGCTTTACCAGAACGTTCATAAAGACCTGTGTCTATCCAGTTGAGCAGCATGGATCTGCTCCATCCGTTTTCTAAGCTCTGAGCAACAAAGAATAATGCCTTATCTGCATCACCCTTTACTTTGTCTAATATCAGTTTGTGATGTCCCCAGGGAACTTTGAAAATATCTTCAAACTGCTGAAAGCTATTTGACGCAGATAATTCACCCTCAACTTGGGGGCGGATTTCATTTTTGTTGCCATTCCTGATTTCGCCCTCAAGTTGGGGGCAAATTTCAAATGCCTTAGAATAGAGAAGATAAAATCTCCTACAATAACGCAGATTCGTCACTGAGAGTCCTTCCACAAGAGGCATTTCCTCTTTTAAATCTCGGCTTAGCCGCTCAATGACACCTTCTCCCCATCGTTGTTCAACATTCATTTCCACTATATCATGTCCCAAAAGCCAGTTAAACTTTAGTTGTTCAGTATTCACCTTTACAGCAGCCTTTATCTGACTTTGCCTATAACGTTCAACAAGGCTTTTCACCCATTGAACATATTCTTTGTCTATTATGTTTATTGACTTGCTCATATTTCGTTTGCAAAGTTACAAATCATACTCCAATTATCACATACATCTGGCAAATCTTATTGCTGATGAACACATACTGAGTCCCTTTCGGATCTCAGTCTGTCAGATATGTTGTTACTGTCTTGCCCATATTATTATTTGAAAAATAATGTTTTGTCTATTCCTTTTCTAATATTGTAACAAATAAATCTCCTTCTGTCTTTCCTGGTCTTTTAGAATCTGTACAACTCCAATGCATTTGAAAATTTGGACATGTTCCTATATCTATATAATAAATAGGAGAGTACTCTAATGCCCTCTTTAGTTGATGATTTAGATTAGAGATGAAGAATCTTAACCGATGATCACTCTGCGGTTTCTCAATATCCCAACATCTGATACTGGGCTGTCCATATGGATATATATTCAAGTCATAATTGCATCCGATAAGTCCAGGAACAGGAGGAGTTATTTCCTGTTCAAAAATACACTTAACAGATTTCTTATTATATATTTTAATATTATCTGGTATATCAACAAAGATGTTGACATCCCCTGTTTGACTATTACCAATATTTACAAGGGACAGATTGATTGGCACGAATCTTTCATCCATCACCTCTTTCTCAATGAGAAAACGTTGATAATCTTCTTTCTTTTTAAAGAAATCATCTAATGCTTCATTATAATGCTCAGGATTATCATCGTAAAACATAGAGGAAGTTATAAAAGGAATCGTTTCCCCTCTTATGATAAATTCTTCTGGCTTTTTATAATTATCTGTTGGTTTATAGGGATATTCATTTTTCAATTGTATAAGATATTCTTTTAATTCTTCATCAATATTTCTTTCTTTAGGTCTTGTATATTGAATCGCATTCGTTTCATTCTGAAAAGTAATAATTGCATGAGATCGACTATTCTTATAATCTTCAATCTCCATTCTAAGTCTTCTACATTCCTTTTCTGCATCAGTTTCTTCAACTCTAAGTAATAGTTTATCTGGCATCTGAAAGAAAGAAAGTCCACCTTGTTTGGCTTTTATTAGAAGATTTACATCTCCGCTGACAATAATTATGTCAGTATTCTCAAAATTGGAGTCAAGTGCTGAAAGGATAAACCAATCATCGTTAACTGCCATGTTAAATCGTTTACCATCGAAATGTTCTGCTTGTGGGTCCAAACAATCAGTGACATCATATTTTGATGGGATATTCCTTAGAAATATATCTCCAAATTTCTTGGATACAGCTTTCGCTTTACTTTGTATTTTCCCTCGATTGTTATCTTTGTGTTTATCAATCTCACGGATAACTATCGGAGGGACAACAATAGTAAAATCTGAGTCAATCAATTCCTTCCAATCAATTTGCTCAAAATCCATATAATGCAAATATACATTTGTATCTAAGAACAAGTATTTCATACAGCAATAATTACTACGATTTAATTACATTTTCATACATATTCTTTATCTAATCTTTTATGCATCCATTCTTTTGTATAAGACTCTCTCATAAACTATATATGATTCAGATGCCACGGGACTGGCCCCTGATATATCATCGAAGTGACACAATACGAAATCCGAGGGCTCTTCCTAAACCATGATTAATTTCCTTAAAAACAGTTTCACACGCCCTACGTTCTTCTGCGGTGTCGCTAGGTGAAGCTATAAAAATTTTTATTTCATATATGTTATTCATAAAACAATAATCATTGATTAGAACGCAAAGAACTTGTCTTGCATCTTGTTTTTAAGATTGAACTTCTTGGTGGTGTCGAGAGCACGCTCAATGCAGATGAACTTGGTATCTGTATGCTGCATGAAGTAATCTACAGTTTCATCATAAAGTTGTGAATCGACGGTAATAAACGCCGTTTTCACGCCGTCGGTAGCTTTGTAGACCCTGTTTTGAGTGAACTGCGACTGTACTTCCAGTTTATAGGTAAGCATAAAGCCCTGCTTAATCAGAATCTCCGTAATCAGTTCGTCTTCATTGAAAGCAAGGGTAAGCTGCTGTTCCTTCTGAGCTACATATTCTTGGAACAATGCAAGGTTCTCTTCTTCACTCTTATCTGGATTGGGAGCAAAATCCACACGGGGGAAGCTGGATTTACTCAGCGTGAATACCTTGAAACCAAGTTGGTCTATCTGTTGTTGGTCTTCTGGAGTAATGAGTTTCCCTTCATAGGAAGCTTTTATCTTATCATATACTGCCTTGTTGCGGGCAATGGTAATTTCACTAATGGTTTTGAAACCAGCTTTACGAGCAGGAGAATCTTCTTCTGTTGCCTCTGGTATTTGAACCAAGATGAATCTTCGACTACCATCAACTTGTTCTTTGTTAAGCAAGATGACAGCGTGTCCAGTGGTGCCAGAACCAGCAAAGAAGTCCAAAATGATGTCATTTTTGTGGGTTGCTATTTTCAATAATTGTTTTATAAGACGAGTTGGCTTTGGATTATCAAAAACATCTCCTGAACCGAGTAAATCTTTCAACTCTTTAGATGCTTCCTGATTATGTCCTACTTCTTTGTTAGTCCACCAAGTCCATGCGTTAGCACCATCTACTTCGGACAAGAAAACCTTTTTGCGAGGGCGTGAACTACCATCTTCACCAAACCAAATACGATTATCTTTGACCAGATCGTCAAATGTATTTTGGGCTAATGCCCAGCACCTGCCCACTGGAGGTTTATATTCCATTCCAGAAGGAGTGACGATAGTATAATATTGAGAATCGGTAGCATGACCTGTTTGCCCTGTTATATCCACAGAAGCCCACCTGCCCCTTGGGTCATTATCTGGATTCTTGTATTCTGCAGCCCTTTCCTCTGTCAACTCTACTTTGTTCAGAGTAGGTTTTAGCGATTCTTTGTCTTTTGCATAGACTAATATGTAGTCATGTGCAGGACCAAGATTAGTACGTGCATCAGGAGAAGTCCTTTTTTGCCATACGATATTTGCGACAAAATTGGATTCTTCAAATATTTCATCACACAATTTTTTGAGGTGATGTATTTCGTTGTCATCAATGGAAAGAAAGATGACGCCTTCTTTCTTTAATAAAGAACGAGCAACAAGTAATCTACTATACATCAAGTCAAGCCATGTACTATGGTACTTGCCATCAGCATCAGAATTGGTGTCAATTCTAATGCCGTCTTTTACGGTTTCTGTACGCTCCCAGTATTTTTCTGTGCTTTCTGCATAATCATCTTTATAAACGCGGTCTTCTCCTGTATTGTATGGAGGATCAATATAAATGCACTTTACCTTTCCCCTATAGCTTGAAGATAGAATCTTCAGAACTTCGAGGTTTTCTCCTTCAATGATGATGTTGTCGGTTGTGTCAGCATTGACACTACGTTCAGCATCGTAATGTAACGTAGCACGTGTAGGCGTAAAAGCATTACGCTTGGCAGCTGATTTGCCAAACCAACGGAACTCGTATCGTTCAGTCTCTTCAACGCTGTCCGGATTGACGGCTTTCTTGACTTCGTTGATATCAAGATGGCCTTCCTGCGTGAACCAGTCAGGGAACAGTTCACGGAGGGTGTTCAGACGTTCCTCGTTCATGTCGGGAGTTAGCGTTATGTGGTCTTTATATGTTTCCATTTGCCTGTGTATTTATTATTTGTTCAGCTTGCGCCTTGAATGTTGAATATTCACGTATTGGGGCTCTATAAACAGCCTCGATGCCAAGAGAGTTGAAATGCTTAATAGCACATTTTATTCGAGCTATTTCGTGAGGAGTAAGGGCCTTTTTGTCGTTAATATCATTGGTTCCTTTAATCTCCACAACGAAATAGTATTCCTGCTGAGCTTGATTATTCCGTAAAGACACACGCTTCAACACAACACCAAAGTCTGGCTCGTAGTTGCCAATCGGTGTGGGAATCTTGTACCATGAAGGGAACTTCAAGAAACAAAGCACATCAGGGCTTTTGTCTTTATTGTCGGCATCAATGGCAAATTCACGTTCGAGTCCACTGTCATAGAGCGTTTTATCCCATACGCCATGATTAGGTGTTGAGACGTAATTGTCGCAAGCATCCTTGGTGAAGTCGGCAAAGTCGAAGGGATAGACCTCATTAGTAGGATTATACTCAACAAATCTAACCAATTCTTCAAGTTGCACCTGTTTTATTTTAAATGCGGCCTGTTCCAAAAAGACTGGCGGATTCTTCAAATACTCCTTTTGAGTTTCTATCTCCTGAACTATACGCATTACAGAATTATAGCACAATCCCGTCTTTTCGCTAAGATCTTCCACCAAGTCCTGTGGCGAATAATATCCTTTTAGGTCACGATCTTCTGAACCTATATATTCTCGTTGCGATAAATCCTCAATGTCGCCAACACGATAGCTGGAAACTTCGGCTTTGTATTCCGCAATAGAAATGGTGTTCAATTCCTCTATACTACGACGTATGATAGCATCCTCGTCAAAACTCACACGATAAGTGGTTTTCTTAGCTATTGTATTCCAGAACCTGCGGAACACGCTTTGAATGCCCTCGTCCTTGTTCAGTTTGAACGTTACGCGGTTCTGATGTTTGCCTTTATGTGTATGCTTGAGCTTGGCACCTGCACCAGACTTACCAAATGCTTTCTCGTTTTCGTCCTGATAGCTGCGGGCAAACGTTTCGTAGGTTTCATTAGGTACCACTGTGAGTTGATTGATAACTTCATCGTCTAGCATACTCTCTGCGTCATACACACGTTCACCTTGCTGGTTCACACAGATGCGAAGACCTCGGCCTATTTCCTGGCGCTTCTTATTCTCGGAGTAACTTTCATTGAGTGTGGCAATACCAAACACATTTGGATTATCCCATCCTACTCCAAGCGCAGAATGAGAGAATACGAACTCTATTGTACTGCCAAATGACAATAGTTTTTGCTTGTTATGCAGGATTTCGTCGTAGATTTCTTTATTACTCTTGTTGGTCTTCTCATTATCGGTGAATTCACCTGTAGAGGTCTTTGCAAAATAGAATCCTTGGACGGCTGTAACTTGTTCATCCGAAGGGGCTTGCCCATTATGAAACTCAGCATATACAGTTTTGTACTGCTGTTCAAAGATTTTCTTGATGACAGGATTTTCTGGGCTCATATAATTAGCCACCTTGTCAATGAAGATGAGTGAAAGATTCTTGATGCCTTTTGGCTTTAAACGTTGTTGGTTTTGGAAGTGACGGCGAATGAGCCATTCCAACTGTAATGCCCACACCTGTTCTTTATTAGCCGACGATGCACCCTCTTCGATGCTGGTGCCATTGGTGAACTCTACCACCCATTTACGAGTACTCAACTTCTTGTAAATGCGACTGATAGTAAAGTCAGAATAGGTGTCATTACCTGATTTCTCGGCAAGGTTATCTCCTTTCTTTAGGAGGTTGGAATCTTTGAAAACGAAATTCTCTTTGGCCCTGTTGTATTTCCAGAACTTCAACTTTACCTTTGGTTCTGTCTTGGTTTCCTGTACTTCGCTGATTTCAATTTTCAGCGTTGCTTCATCGTTTTTCTCAGTTACAGTAAGCACTTCTATCTTCTTGACCAGTCCTAAACGATAACTTTCACTTGGAGTCAGTTGATAGAGCATATTCACCTTCACAGCATGTGTAGCAGAATAGCGGAACTTGAACAACGGAGAAAGCTTTGAAAGCCAAAGCTGTGAATTTTCTGTGTCCATTCCTTCCTGTGGTTCGTCCATGAATACGATGGGATGTGTGCGGGCAATAGCCTCAATAAAAGGCTTGTTGTTAAATAGGTCTTCGCGCACCTCCTGATTCAAAATCTTGTCTTCTGAGTTGAACGAGGCCATCGTCATAATCATAATCTGAGGTGTCTCAGCAGTAATGAAGTCACGAAGGTCACTCAACTTGGAACTATCATACACAAAAGCATTTGGGGTAAAACCGTATTTATCCTCCAACTGCGCTTTGAAATTTTCAAACGTATCTATGGCACCCTGACGAATAGGGATTGACGGCACAAGAACGATGAACTTGGTTAGTCCATATTCTTTGTACAGCTCGTATGCAGTCTGGAGATAGGTCAAGGTCTTACCCGTACCTGTCTCCATTTCGATACATGCGTTCCTGGATTCTTGAAGATATGATTGTAAAGGATCTACTCCGTTTTCCGCCGCAATCCTATTTATGTTTGCCATCAATGCCTCCAAGGATAACGAGCAGTAGTTTGCCCGAATGTCCTCATCCGTTGCATTGTCGTATGTATTCTTTTCCATCCCACGAAAGACCTCTACCACACTTTGTATGGCAGTTCTTTGGTGTTCTGGGGTTTCTAATTTGAATGTCATTTATTTCATCTATTTGCAAATTTCCAATTTACCATATCTACAGGACGTGAACTTTTGCCGATCTTCACCCAATCCTCGCGAAAGCTGGGATTGGTCAGTATATACACATAGCCAGGGTCTTTCATTCTGTCAGTGTTCGTTTTAGTTTTAATGCTGCAAAGATAATAATAATCTTTGAGAATCACAAATAATGAGATAAAAAAACTAATTTTAGGACGATATTTGGTGGAGTGTTGTGCACCAGTGCACCAGTGCACCATTTCGATTATTGATTATTATATTGTATCTTATATTTTATATATATTATAATATATATAAAATTAATAATAGGGATATTGACGCACTCTAATTTGAAATCACCAAATGACGCACTGGTGCACTGGTGCACAATGCGTAGGCAATTTAACATTTGAAATAAATCCGAAATAAAAGGGGTAAACACTTGTTTTTCTCCTGAAAATTTCGTACCTTTGCAGTGTCAAAGAAAAAATACGAAATTTGCGGCCTGCCCGGACAACAAAAATTATCTGCGCGCGAGGTAAGTGTTTCCCAGGCAAAGCCAAAAACGGAGTTGATTCGGAGACGAGTAAAAAGATTGAACATTGAACATTGAACAGTCTATTAACAATTAATCAATTTATTAACCATTTAAAAGAAAGGATTTAATTATGGCATTGAAAGTAAAAGCAGTTGAACGAAACATTAAGTTCACGAAGGATGAGAACGATCCCGGCGTATGGCGCTATGTGATGCAGCCCGAGCTGTACATCGCCCTGAGTCAGGCGAAGGTGATCAAGGAGGCGGCTCTGCGCAGCGGCGTGAGCCAGGGTGTGATGAAGGCCTGCTGGGATGCAGCCGGCGAGGTGATCAAGGCATGGGCAACCGAAGGTCACAGTGTGGCTCTGCCCGGACTGGGCACCATGCGATTCGGTCTACGCGCCAAGAGTGTGGCAAAGGTCGAGGACGTGAAGACCGGTCTGATTACGACCCGCCGTATCATCTTCACTCCCGCGCAGGATCTGAAGGATGAGTTGGCCGATACCGCCATCCAGATCACCTGCTACGACCGCAATGGTGAGGTGGTGAAGCGTGTGACCTCGGCTGACGCCGGAGAGGTGGAGGACACCGAGAACGGCCAGAGCAGCGAGAACGGTCAGAACGGTCAGAACCAGGGCGAGAACGGCCAGAGCTCTCAGGGCGGTAGCAACACCGGTGGTGGAGATAACGGCGGAGGCGGTGACGGTGGCGACGGACTGACGAACGACTAAGGCCATAGAGGCGCAGCACACTGGGAGACAGACCCCTCTGTGACATCAAAGATATCACATTTGGGTCAGGCCCCAGTGAGCAGCGCTACGACGCCATGAGTAAAGCAAACGTAAAAAATGGAGATGCGTATGAAGAAGAAGATTATTGAGGTGGCGGTGAAGGTAGTAGTAGCCGCGCTCACGGCCTTCCTGACGGCCATCACAACGACCAGTTGTATGGGTTACGGACCGATTGCGCTCTAGGGAGCGCTGTGAATCACAGGGGACAGGGCCGCTGCAACAGGACCCTTCGACAAACTCAGGGACCATGTCGCTGACAGACCAGTCCCCATGATTCACAAATTTGTAGAACAGTATTGTATATGTGGATAAAAATCCGTATCTTTGCGGCAAAAATGAAACGAAGATGAAAAGAATAACAATTGTGATGATGGTGCTCTGCTCCTGTATGAGCATGACAGCACAGACGAAACAGGAACCATTCGGCCCCGTGCCCAGTGAAAACCAGTTGCGGTGGCAGGATATGGAGATGTATGCCTTTATCCACTATTCGCTGAACACGTACACCGATCAGGAGTGGGGTTTCGGCAATGAAGACCCGAAACTGTTTAATCCCTCCAGCCTCGACTGCAGACAGTGGGCACGCGTCTGTAAGCAGGCCGGCATGAGGGGCATCATCTTCACCGCCAAGCACCATTGCGGTTTCTGTATGTGGCCCTCGGCATATACAGAATATTCGGTCAAGAATGCCCCTTGGAAGAACGGCAAGGGCGACGTGGTGCGCGAACTGGCTGATGCCTGTCGCGAGGAGGGACTGAAGTTTGCCGTCTATCTCTCGCCGTGGGACAGAAATCATAAGGACTATGGCAAGCCCGAATACGTGACCTATTTCCGCAACCAGCTGCGCGAGCTGCTGACCAACTACGGCGAAATCTTCGAAGTATGGTTCGACGGGGCCAATGGCGGCGACGGCTGGTATGGCGGTGCCAACGAGACACGCAAGATAGACCGCACCACTTATTATCAGTGGCCGGAGACCTACAAGATGATCCGCGAACTGCAACCCAAGTGTCTGATCTGGAACGACGGTGGCGACCGCGGCGACCTGCGCTGGGTGGGCACCGAGGCAGGCAATGTGGGCGAGACCAACTGGAGCCTGATGCCTTCGAAAGGCGATACGCCCTGGCACATGCTGCACTACGGTGTGGAGGACGGCGATGTGTGGTGTCCGGGCGAGACGAACACGAGCATCCGTCCAGGCTGGTTCTATCACGAGACGGAGAACGACCATGTGAAGAGCCTGTCGAAACTGATGGATACCTATTATAAATCGGTAGGCCGCAACTCTACCCTGCTCCTCAACTTTCCCATCGCACCCAATGGCCGCATTCATCCCAACGACAGTCTGAGAGGGATTGCGTTTAAGAAAATGATCGACGAAGTGTTTGCAGAAAACTTAATTGAACATGGAACATGGAACATTGAACATGCGGCTGCGCATGACAAAGCGGTAGCAAATAATGTTCAATGTTCAATGCTCAATGTTCAATGGGAAAAGCCCACGGCTGTGAACCGTTTCCTCGCAGAGGAGGATATCGCACAAGGACAGCGGGTGAAGAAGTTTAAGCTCGAAGCCCTCGTCGACGGCAAGTGGCAGCCGCTGAAGGATGCGCTCGTGGAGGACGGGAAGGATGGCTTGACCACCATTGGCCACCGCCGTATCATCTGCTTCCCCACCGTCACGGCTACGCAGCTCCGCTTCACCATCACCGACAGCAAGGCCGAACCCATCATCAAGAAACTGGGCGTTTATCTCGCTCCAGAGTTGACTGCCGACATTCCTGATTCAGGGGAAAAGAAATCATCTGCCCTGCACATCTTCTTCAGCAGTCCCACGCAGATGATGATCGACTGGGATCAGGACCAGACCTTCACCACCTTCCGCTACCTGCCGCCACATAATACAAAAGACGGCATCATCACCCACTACACCCTTTGGGGCTCTACCGACTGGGCCAACTGGACGAAGCTCGCCTCAGGCGAATTCTCCAACATCGTCAACAATCCCATCTGGCAGACCATCACCTTCCCCGCCACGAAGCTACGCATCCTCAAGCTCGATGCCGACCGCCTGGCAGAAGGCACCCGCATGGGCTACGGTGATATAGAGGTCAAATAAATTACTCTGACTCTTCGTATGTGATTTTCTGGATGATCTGACCAGGGTCTACGATCGACAGTGTGAGGACATGGTCGCGGCGGCTCTGGTCGAGAGGCAGCTTCATGACAAACTCCTTGCGGTTTTCGAGCACCTGCAACTTCCACTCCGGACTCCATTCCTTGAACTTGTTCTCGCAGATCACTGCCTCACCGCCATCAACACTGACCTTGATGCGATTGCTGCGGTCGTAAGCCACTGGCCACATCGGAACAACGCTGATGCAAAGGGTGATGGATGATGGGTGATGGGTGGTGGATGATGGAAGAGGGATGTCGATGCGGCCTGTAGTGCTAAAGTCAAGCGGTTGTCCCATCTGGAGGGCGATCCAGTCGGTGCCGATACCTTCGAGCAGACGGAATGGTTCTTTGACGGTGAGAGTCGTCAGGTCAATCTTGTTTCGGAACTCAGGATGTATCTGATCATCCGGCAGGCGCCAGGCATCGGTAGGCTGAACGCCGAGTTGGGGCATCTGATGATACTTCGCCGTATAACCGGGCGGCACCTCAGAAATCATGTAGTTCCAATTACCGTCGAGTTGTTCGTTGTAGCGCTTGCGCAACTGTTCAATCTTCTCGTCGGCATTGAAGGCCATCACGGCATAGATGGCAGAGCCGGTCTCGTGGTTGCGCTGGGCATAGAGGAACTTACGGTTTATCTGATGGGCACTGTGGACGGCGTAGCCCAGCATCTCGAAGAGGGCCGGACGCTGCTCCGGATCGATGTTCCGCTCAATCATGTCGTATGCCTCGCAGATGATCTCGTAGTCCAGGAGCCGCTTCTGAGCCGTTCCGGTCTCGAACGAGAAATCGGTGTCGTGCAGGCGGTTGTTCTCCTCGCTGTCCCACTCCATCTCGTAGCCCATGAACTCAGGCTTACGATCCCACGCCAGACGGTAGTAGTTGTCGAGGATGAACTGGAACTGGGCGGTGAGTTCCGTGAGACGTGATGTCATATTTTCCCTACGCGTCAGGAACGTACGGGCGAGCCACTCGGCCTGATAGCGGTTCACGTTCTCGTAGCTGAACGCCCCGAAGTTGAAGGCCATATCAAAGAAATGCTGTATCTCAATCTCCATAGGCTTGATGTCGCCCACGTTCAGCAGCCAGTAGCGGTCGGCGCCGGCATTATAGGCTTTCAGCAGTTCCTCATACATCAGCATCGGTGCGGTGGTGGCTATCCACAGGTTGTCGTGAGGCGTGCCCAGATAAGAGAGGTGGTAATACACACCGCTGTGGCCGCCGCGCTTCTGCTCCTGCAAATTGCTCACACGCTTCATATAACCGTAGTTGTCGTCGGGCCATACCAGCGTGATATCGTCGGGCAGGCGCAGACCGGCATCGTAGATATCCAGCGCCTCCTTATAGGGCACGAAGATCTGCGGCAACCGATTGGCCTTCTGCTTCTTATATTTCTCCAATATGTTGCGCTGCTTGGCGATGACCTTCTCCAGCGTGCGGGCTCGGTCCTTCGGGTCGGTGCTGCCCTTCATGGCCTCATCGTGGAGGCCGCGCAGACCTGTGGTGTAGATATTATCGTACTGTGCCGTCTCGCGGATGCGGTCGTCGAGTTTCTTCAGAATGGTCGCGCTGTTGGTCTCGTAGTTCCACTCTCCGTCGCGGGCCTTGTCCCACTCCGACTTCGCGGCATTGTTGAAGAGCAGCGGCTCACAGTGCGAGGTTGTGATCATGATGCCCCGTTCGTCGGCCACACGCTGACTCTCCGGATGAGAATAGAACGCACCCGTACACGAGTGCATAGCTGGTGCCAGCATATTCGCCTTCAGGCGCAAGAGCAGTTCACACACCTTATCGTAAGTCTTGGGGCCGATATCGCCCAACTCTTTCTCAAAGTTCTTCGCCGCCCAGGGTTTCAGCCCCCAGTCCTCGTCGTTGATGAAGATACCGCGATATTTCACTGAGGGCGAGGGCTGTACGAACCGCCCGTCGCTGTACCACACTTCGTCCAGATGCCTCACGGGCACATCTGCCCACCAGTACCAAGGAGACACGCCGATACGCTGCGAGAGGTCGTAGATACCGTAGATGGTGCCGCGCTTGTCGCTGCCGGCAATCACCAGATTCCCATCCACCACGTCAATGAGGTACGACTCCCACTGACCCTTCACCTGCCTCACATCAATCTTCTTCTGCTTGATGAGACGGTCGATAAGGCGGCTTTTGCCGATGGTGCCGGCGATGATGTCAGATGTAAGAGGGAAGATGTTAGATGTAAGAGTTTTTACTTCGCTCGCCGTACCTGTCACTTTGCGTACATCATCTGCCAAGTCCTTTGCCGCCCGGAGCACGCTCTTCCAGTCGTTCTTATCTACTACGATCGTTGCTGCCTTACCATCTTTGGCAATGCAAAATCTATTACTTTGTGCCGTTACCGTCAGCGCCATCAAGGCCATCAGGACACCTGTCACCATCTTTTTCATGTTACCTTACAATCACTTTTTTACCATTCTTAATATACACGCCCTTAGTCGGATGATCTACTTCAATTCCCTGAAGCGTATAGTATTTACCATTATTCATAAACCTTTCACCCTTTGCCGTATTAATACCAGAAGCCTCAAAGTCATCGACATCTATATATTTCGTGATCTGTGATAGTACGGAGGCTGTTCTCGTTGGGAAATACTTCGTCAACAGACGGTTGCGCTCAGTCATATAAGTATCGTCAACGGTATACACCGTAGATGCGAAGCCATAGCCATTAGGGACATCACGACGATAATCGCCCCAGCGGGCAGCCTCACAATAAAGTGCCGACGAGATGGAAGTATAGAGACTGTCCCAAACCTCCACGACAGACTGACTGCCGAGCAGACCGTCGGCAGACAACACCTCTTTGGCGCGCGCTAAATAGCGCCTGGCAAACTGCGGATGCCGCAACAGACTGTTGAAAATACCCGTCGGCGACGCCTTGCCGTTGTTCTTGTCAAGCACATTCTCTGAGACATTATCCAAAATCATTTCCGAATCCCAGCAAAGGAAGCGGAATCCCGGAGTGCCTGCCGCCCTGCTGCGGATGGCATACCAGTTATGATGCGCCCAGTCTGTATTGCCGGCATACTGGTTGATGAGCATGTAATCAATGAAATTACCGATATCCAACAGTTCCGACACGCGCTGGTAATCATCAGCGGTAGTGGCCTTTGCAACGGCAGAGACCATCTCGTTCCAACTGTCAAGCGTACCCTCCGAGGCCTCAACATGATTGCCCCCCTCCTCCTCGATCTTGATGACGTCTATGTCCGCTTTCTTGCCTCCCAGATGGTCTTTGCCATACTGGTCGTCTACGCGCTCGGCAATATTATAGAGGCCCCAGTACATACCATTCAGGAAGAGGTGTACATAAAGTGCATTGACACTGGTGTGTCCCATCTTCCGCTGCATACGTCGGGCCCAGACATCACGGGTATACTGCGCTTTCTTGCGGTTTCCACCATCCCAGTGCTGCCAGGAATTGCCGAAATGGCAGCGCAGCACCAACTGTCCGAACTTATTCGGCTCGCCTTCGCCAAAGAGGTCGTACTCCAAGTCCGACGGGCCATATGTCTTTTTAAACACCAGACGTATCGAGTGCTTGGGATTCTTCTCTGCCAGACGCCCGTGACCACCGTGCAGCTTCACGCCACAGTTGATGCTCAGGTCGTGATGCTGCGGACCGCCAAAGAGCTCGGCACTGCAAGGACGCGTCCATCCATTGCCTGTTGCATCGCCCACCGGAGGGCCTGTATAGATGTAGATACCGCCCGTCTCTTCGTTATTCTCGTGACTGAAGAAATTCCCTTTGTCGGAGACCACAGAGAGGATAGGCAACTGTTTCAGGCCCTCGATGATCTTAGGTCGCAACATCGGGTCGTTGGTCATCTCCGGATCCATCTCGTAGTCGGCAATGGCCGTGCCTTTAAACTGTGTATACCGGCCCCATGTTGATGGATAGCCCTCAGGATCGTTTGTCTGGTTCAGTACCGAAGCAATAAAGATATAACTGGCTGTCGTCGAAGCCGACGTCACAACACCGTTTTTCACTTCTACAGCACGCAGGACCGTGGTCTGCGTCAGTTGCAAAGGCTCCGTATAGAGGCTGCTCTGCGCCGTAGGTTCGCTACCGTCGGTGGTATAGCGTACTTCTGCAGTAGCATCCGTCGGAGTGATACTGACAGTCAGACTCGTCACATCATAGAGACCATGAGGCTCACTGAACTTTGTCTGCGCAGTGGCCGTCAAGGCTATCAGTGCCACCAGGACACCAGTCGTTATCCGTTTCATTTTATTCGTGTTACCAATTTGCGGTTGCAAAGGTACGAAAAATGCAACGACACTTTATCTATATATGTTTCAGAAGTTTTTCAAAACGTATTATCACATCAATTCCTCGATGATCGTCCCACAATTCGCTTATCTTCCAAGTATTTAACCATCCGTTTTCAGTTTTTCGGCGAAAAGAGAACAACTTTCCAAAGTTTTTTGTATCTTTGCAGACAAATCCCTAAAATATCAACTTATGAAGAAGAAACTATTTATTACTTTAACGCTTGTCTTCGCAATGAGCACAAGCATGTTTGCACAAAATGAGCCGACTGTTCTCGAAGAAGGAGGAACAGGTCCTTACAAAGCCGTGATGTACGAAGTGGACGGATTCAAGGAGCACACCATCTTTGCCCCGAAAGACCTGTCGGTATTCAGTGCCAAAAAACAACTGCCCGTATTGGTGTGGGGTAATGGTGGCTGCGCCAACTCACCCCGAGGCCACGAGAAGTTCCTCAACGACATCGCCTCCTACGGCTATCTCGTGCTGGCTACCGGTCTGATGCCCAAGGCCGATGCGCCCCGCGGTATGGGTGGTATGGGACGCGGCAACCAGTCGCGCTCGGAACAGCAGGTAGAGTCGATGGACTGGGCCTTCGCACAGAATGCCGACAAGAACAGTCCTTTCTATCAGAAGATCGACACGAAGAACATCTGTATCTCAGGTATGTCATGCGGCGGACTGCAGGCTCTCTTTAACTGCTTTGACCCGCGTGTCACCTCGATCATGATCTGCAATAGCGGACTGTTCGAGCAGCCGGAGGATGGTGGCAGCGGTCAACGACGCATGCCTGGTATGCCGAGCGTGCCGAAGGCCAAACTGAAGGAGATTCATTGCCCCATCATCTATATCCTGGGTGGTGAGAGCGACATTGCCTATAACAACGGTATGGACGACTTCAAACGCATCGACCACGTGCCGGCGATCGCTGTGAATCTGCCCGTTGGTCACGGTGGTACTTACAATCAGCCCAACGGTGGTGAGTTCGCCATTGTGGCCCGCGCCTGGCTCGACTGGCAGCTGAAAGGCGATCAGGAAGCCTCGAAGATGTTCTGCGGCGACAAGCCTGCCATCCTGCAGCGCAAGGACTGGACCCTGGAGAAGAACGCTAAGGTGAAATGATGGTTACGGCATTGTTGCCGTAAGGAAGGTAGCGTTGCCGAAGATATAGAGGATATTTTCACTGGCAGGGACGAGGATGGTCTCGCCCTGACGGATATCGATGCCGTTGATATTGGCATTGCCCCACAGGCAGACCACGATGACGAACGAATCGCAATGGAAGTCAATCTGCTGGGCTACCTGTACGACCACGCGGTGCACCACGAAATGCGGGCAGTTGATGAGCTGTGAAACGGGCTTGGTGCTGTCGTAGGATGTACGGTAGGCGGGCCACACCTGATAGTCGATGGCTTCTTTGGCCTGTTCGATATGCAGTTCGCGCGGAATGCCGTGCTCGTCCTTACGACCGAAATCATAGACACGATAGGTGATGTCGCTGGTCTGTTGGATCTCAGCCAGGAAGTTGCCTGCGCCGATAGCATGCAGACGACCGGCAGGCAGGAAATAGAGATCGCCCTCATGCGCCTCGTGGGTGGCAATGACGTCCTGCATAGGCGAACGGCCGTTCTGGGGTTCGGCGGTAGCCAGACGCTCGTAGTCATCAGGCGTGATGCTCTTCGAAAGTCCTGCATAGATTCTCGACCCCACATCGCTCTTGATGATGTACCACATTTCTGTCTTACCGGCACAACCGTGACGTTCCATCGCCAACTTGTCGTCAGGATGCACCTGTACGGACAGATCCTGACGGGAGTCGATGAACTTGACCAACAGGGGGAACTTGTTGCCGAACTTCTTATAGATCTTCTGTCCGACGAGCAATCCCTTGTACTTGTCGATCAGTTCAATGAGTGTCAGTCCCTCATCGACATCATCAATCAGTCCCCGGTTCACGGCTACGCTCTCATGCCCGGGAACGCCACTGATCTCCCAACTCTCACCCACATTAGGCTGAGCATTGAAAATACCCTTGAAGGGTGCTATCTGATAGCCGCCCCAGATGGTGGTCTTCAGATACGGCTGGAATTTGTATGGTTTCATCTTTTAATATGGTGATATATTGTTCAATTCTTCCATTTGTTTCTCGTTCACCTTGGTTGTGAAGAGCTTATGAAGCTGGTCGGCGGTGATGGCTGTGGCAGGAGCAAAGTCTTTGGAGTGCATATAGTTGAGCACACTGGCATAGAACTGCCGGCCTTCAGGATAGCGGGCAGCCTGTTCCAGATTGCTCATGACGATGAGCAAACGGCCCTTACCCACCTGGAACTCGAAGACAAGACCCAGCTTGTGGTTGCGCTCAATATTGTCGATGACCTGCACTATCGGACGGTAGTCCTTGCTGGTGTGATCCAGGATGAAGGGATGGCTTGCCTTCACCACAGGGAACCACTGCCACGAGGTATGCTCATCGGTGGGGAAATCGCAGAACAACGGGTGCTTCGGGTCGCAGAGCAGACCGAGTGTGCCGGGCGACACAGTTTTTTTGTTGTTCTCAGAGATCGTCTTGAACATGCGGTAGTTCCAATAGTCGGTCTGGAACAGTCCGCCCACGCATTGCTCCGTCGAATCTGGTGTCAGCAGCACCTTGGCTCCTTTCTGCAGTCTGCTGACGATGTCGGCAGTCAGGTGACTGGTCATCACGATGCCTTTCTTATCCAGCTTCACGTCGTCGGGATAGGCCCATAGGTCATAGCTATTATGATAGTCGCCGATGTGCAACGTCAGCCTGAGATGTGTGGCCTGTTTCAGATGTTTCAGGTCGATATCTATTGCACCGGCATCGAGCAGTCCCTCGCCGTCGGGGATTCTCAGTTCGCCCTGCTGTCCTGCGCACTCCCATCTTACCTTAGTATCAGACAGCGAGCCGCCGCTATAGTTGGCCACTTGTATCTTTCCGTGAATACCCTCGCTGAAGGTGAAGCAATAGGCATCGCTTACCAGCAGCGGCACTACGGGGGAGCAGAATTGCCGCCACTCGCTCTGGGTACAGATGCCCTTGGAGTCCATGAAGGCATCAAGTATGCCTACGTAGGCCGAACCCTGTCCAGGATAGTCCTGAAGGTCGAGCAGCTGGAATCCAGCCATATTGGGTGTACGGAGATCCATCTCGATGTCCTGCTTATAAAGCAGATACGCCCATCGGCCACTGGCGCGATGAAAGGCTTCGGCCTGATCGGCCATACCTGCATCGGCAAGCCGCTGACGAAACACCTCCATGTTGCATGGCCGAAGCACGCCGGTGTATTTCCTGATTTCGTTATAGTCAGGATAAATCTGGAATTGTGCTGTCTCGTGGCTGATGACGGGGACACTGCTCCGCGAACAGCCTTCTTCGAAGTTCATCTTCGCATTGGGTCGTAAGTGATTGATCATGCCTCCGTCGTAGGCGTCGGCAAACGAGAAAGAACCGCGCGTATGAGTATCATAGCTGCCCCAGGCTTCTCCTCCTACCCTACATGTGGTGAAATAGTCCATACCAGGTTTCACTCCCTGATAGCCTAAGTAATAGTTGGAACCAAAGGTGTAAAGCTTGTCAGGAGCTATGCTGCGGAAGTCATCGACGAACGCTTTCATCTTGTCGGTGCTGCCCCATAGCTCATTGCCCAAAGCAAACATACGGAACGAACGGTGGTGACCGTACCAGCGCAGAATATTTACGCCTTCCTTGTGCAGGAAGGTCATCAGCACACTGTCCTTTTCGTTGAAGTCACCCCAGAAGGGGAGTTCCGGCTGCAGGATGATGTCCAGCGAGTCGGCAGCGGCGAAAGCGGCCTCGGGCGGGCACCAACTATGAAAACGCACGTGATTGAGGCCATAGTCTGCACAGCGTTGCAGATAGCCGAACCACGAGGCGTAGTCCATAGGCACATGACCTGTCAGCGGCCAGACACAGGCATCGTGCTTGCCGCGAAGAAAGATGCGGTGGCCGTTCTGATAGAGTGAAGAGTTAAGAGTGAAGAGTGAAGAGTTCTTGGACGAGCCAAGCGGCAAAGCCGAGCGATGATTACTCTTAGGGCGAGAATTATCCATAGCAGGGTAATCATAACTCTTAGTTATTCGTTCTTCGTTCTTAATTCTAAACTCTATCTTTCCTATTATGCCGTTCCAGTTGGTCTGGGTATCTTCTGTGCAGGCATGACTGTTGGCATAGAGTTGTTCAGGGATATGGCTACCATTGTCTACCATGATGGTGAGCGTATGCCTGCCTGGAGCCAGCGACTGGGAAAGCGTATAAAGCTGCGGGGTCGAAATGTCGTTATTACAGCCTATAAGCGTGCCGTCGATATAGACTTCCGTGTACTTGGTACGTTCCAACAGGAGTTCGACGGACTTTTCCGCCCATTCCTGTGGGATGTCTATTTCGCGACTATACCACGCTTTCCCCTTGTAGGCATAGCGACGGCTCAGGTGGGTCGTCTCGTCGAAACGGTTCAGGGGCGTTCCCTTTCGGTTCGTATCGGTGGTGCCGGGCAGGGTCACCACATCAGAGAATGGCGATGCTGCCGTCATCAATCCGTCAGGGTCGAGGGCAAAGTTCCATTGACCAGCCAGACTGATGGCCGTATTGTCAGCCGCAGCATTCAGGCACAGCAGACAGCAAAACAATACTATTGCGGTAGCTAATCGTTTCACTTTTCACTTCTTGTTCTTAGCGATGAGTCTCTTGATGGTTTCTACAGAGGCCGCAGTCGTCAGTCCGTCCTCAGGGGTGTTCATGCAGTAGTCTATAAGCTTGTCGATGGTCGAAGTCGCTACATGCATACGGGTGTCTGCTGAGGCGTAATAGATAAACACCTTGCCGTCCTCATCGGCTATCCAGCCGTTAGCAAAAGCCACATTCATCACATCGCCCAGGTATTCGTTGCCCTCAGGCACGAGGAAATAGCCCCCTGGCTGTGCAATCACCTTCGTAGGATCCTCCAGCGCAGTCATATACATATATAATACATAGCGCAGACCGTCGGCCGTAGCCCGAACACCATGCGCCAGATGCAACCAGCCCTTCTTTGTCTTGATAGGATGCGGTCCCTCACCATTCTTCACCTCAGTGATGGTGTGATAATGACGGGCATTGATAATCTTCTCCTCCTTCACTTCGGCGTGAGTGATATCATCCACGAGTGCCCAACCGATACCACCACCAGAGCCTGTGTCGATGAAACCATCCTGCGGACGGGTATAGAAGGCATATTTTCCGTCGACGAACTCAGGGTGGAGCACCACATTACGCTGCTGACTCTTGGTCTTCAGGTCAGGTAGTCGCTCCCAGGTCTTCAGATCCTTGGTACGGGCGATGCCTGCTGTGGCTGTCGCAGCAGAGAGGTTACCCGGCTGCGAGTCATCATGGCGCTCGGCACAGAACACACCATAGATCCAGCCGTCCTCATGCCGGGTGACGCGCATATCATAGATGTTCGTGGCGGGAATCACATCGTCGGGCATCGTGATGGGCTCCTCCCAGAAACGGAAGTTATCGATGCCGTTAGGACTCTCGGCCACAGCGAAGTAGCTCTTTCTGTCGGCCCCCTCTACACGGACTATCAGACAATACTTACCTTCCCACTTGATAGCACCCGCGTTGAAAGCACCGTTACACATGATGCGCTGCATCAGGTAGGGATTATCCTGCTCGTTGAAGTCGTATTTCCACTCCAAAGGCACATGCTCAGCCGTCACCACAGGGTTCTTGTACTTCTCGTAGATACCATTTCCCCATGCGATGGGTTCATTCTTCCGGCTCAGCAGTTCTTCATGATGCTGACGCAAGGCTGCCACTTTCTTTTCAAAATCGTCCATATGCAATAACCAATAAACAATAACCAAAAACACTAAATTTAAATTTCGCTGCAAAGTTAGATATATTTGCCTGAATAGCCTTCAACTTTTTTTGCAAAGTATGGTACTATCTTAGCAAAGCATAAAACTAAAATGATGATGATGCAGAAAAGTGTCAGTATTGGTTAAAATTGAGTTGTGTTGTTTCGCTAAACAGTTTTAATTTTGCAGGCGAATCGACAGATACAACTCAATTTACTAATTATAAAACTCAAGTATGATTCAAAACTTTAGAAAGACAGCGCTGCTGATGAGTGCCTTGGCCATGTTGGGACTCGGTTACTCGTCAAATGCCAATGCCGCAGGATCTCCACAGGAGGTTCAGCAGGCAACGAAGAAGATCACAGGAACTGTGGTCGATGCTATGGGCCCCGTCATCGGAGCCAGTGTTGTCGTGAAAGGAACCACGAACGGTGTCGCTACCGATTTCGATGGTAACTTCTCACTGAACGCCAGCCCGGGTCAGACCCTGGTTATCTCTTACATTGGTTACTTGACCAAGGAAATTAAAATCACCGCCGCCCAAAGCAAGTACAACGTCACCCTTGAGGAGGACAAGAAAATATTAGACGAGGTTGTGGTGGTCGGTTATGGTACGATGAAGAAGAGCGATATCTCTGGTGCTTCTGCAACCGTTGGTGAGAGTGCCATTAAAGGATCTCTCATCACTTCATTAGACCAAGCCTTGCAAGGCCACGCTGCCGGTGTCAGTGCAGTATCCACTTCCGGTGCTCCGGGTTCTGGCTCATCAATCCGCGTTCGTGGTACAGCCACCATCAATGCCAATGCAGAGCCGTTGTACGTTATTGATGGTGTGATTGTTCAGAGCCAAGGTCTGACTGGCTATGATTACGGACTTGGTGATGCCCTTGGTAACGGTTCGGTATCAACCATCTCCCCGTTATCTACCATTGACCCACAGGATATTGTCAGCATGGAGATCCTGAAGGATGCCTCTGCCACTGCTATCTACGGTGCTCAGGGTGCAAACGGCGTCGTGCTGATTACAACCAAGCATGGTAAAGCCGGCGAAGCCAAGTTCTCCTATAGTGGAACGATTGCCCTAAATCGCCAGACAAAACGACTCGACATCCTTGATTTACGTGAATATGCAGACTATTATAATGCCTATGTGGAAATCGGCGAAGCCACTGCCAACCCGATATTCCTCGACAAGAGTTTACTTGGCAAAGGTACGAACTGGCAGGATGCTGTATTCCAGACAGCCTTGATGCATCAGCATCAGGTGAGTGCACAAGGCGGTACTGACAAGGTTCGTTATTACGTCAGTGGTTCTTATATGAAGCAGGAGGGAACCATTATCGGATCTGAATTCAATCGTCTGTCGGCCCGCGCAAATGTTGACGCCGATCTGAAGTCCTGGCTGAAGATGGGTCTTAATGTGGCTTTTTCTGATTCTAATGATGACCTGAAACTGGCAGATGGTGAAGAAGGTATCATCAACTACTCTCTGACCACTACGCCAAACCTGCCTATCTACGATATGGACGGCAACTACGCCTCCAGTTCTTATGAAGGTTCTTCAAGCCCGAACCCAATTGCATTAGCATTATTGAACGAGAATAAGCTGAACCGTCAGAAATTGAATGGTAACATTTTCTTCGATGTCAAATTCTATAAAGATCTGACGTGGCACACAGAATTAGGCTTCGACCTTGGTTGGAGCAAGGCAGACCGCTATCGTCCTATTATCAGTTTGGCAACCTATCATCAGAACAACAACACTGCCTCAACCCAGAAGAACTCCAATAAGTTCTGGCAGATTAAAAACTATGTGACATGGACTCACAACTTTGCCGGCAAGCATAACGTGACGGGAATGGTGGGACAAGAAGCCTGGGAGTCGTCATGGGACTATTTAAGTGCCTCCAATACCGGACTCCCCAACGATAAGGTCCATAACGTCAAATTAGGCACGGGAAACCCCACTGTCGACTCTGGATTCGGAGAGGCTTCCATGGCTTCATTCTTCACACGATGGACTTATAGCTACAACGACCGATACAATGCTACCTATACCTACCGCTACGATGGTAGTTCAAACTTCGGTCCGAACAAACGTTGGGCAGGATTCCATTCCTTTGCAGCCAGTTGGCGTTTCAATAACGAATCCTTCATGAAAGACATGACCTGGCTCAGCAATGGTAAGCTGCGACTCGGATGGGGACAAACTGGTAACTCCAGTATCGGTGCTTATAAATGGGGTGTGGCCTTGAAGACACAGACCTCCGCGCTTGGTTCCGGTAACAGACCAGCAAACATTGCCAACACAGCCATTCAATGGGAAAGCCAGGAACAATTCAATGTAGGACTTGACCTTGGTGTCTTTAATAACCGCGTCAATCTGACCATCGACTGGTATCGCAAGGAGTCGAAAGACATGCTGATGGGGCTTCAGCTCCCGGCATATATGGGAACCAGCGGCAATGGCTCTTCCGCCCTCGAAGCCCCTTCAGGCAACTATGGTACCATCCGCAACACAGGTCTTGAAATAACGCTGAACACTCATCCTATAGTTGGTAAGTTTGAGTGGGACTCTGAGTTCCAGATCTCATTTAACAAGAACAAGCTGGTTGCTCTGAATGATGGAACCGGCAATGCGACCTTGAAAGGCTGGGGCCAATGGGGTGATCAAGAGCCACAAGTATCGCAGACAGAAGTAGGTGGTTCATTGTTCAGTTTCTATGGTTACGTTTGTGATGGTTACTACACTTCCAAAGAGGATATTGAGAATTCACCCACTCCTGTTCATCCTGGCGTAGACGGTGTCTATGCAAAGAACAGCACCGTATGGGTAGGCGATATCAAGTACAAGGATCTTAGCGGTCCTGACGGCGTGCCCGATGGAAAGATTGATGCATACGACCGTACAGATATCGGTTCTCCATTGCCTAAATTCACTTTCGGCTGGACTAACACCTTCCGTTGGAACAACTTCGACCTGAATATCTTCATTAACGGTTCTTATGGTAACAAGGTCGGTAATTACAACAAGTACAAGCTTACCCACATGAACAACACCTGGATAAACCAACTCGATGATGTACTTGATGCCACCCGTCTGGTACCCATCGATCCTAACAAGGACTACTCTGCAGGTGTAGACCGTGGTGACGGCCAGTTGATTTGGAATTGGTACGATGATATTAATAATGTACGCATAGCTAATCCCGGCGCTTCTCTACCCCGTATGTCAATGGGCGACCCCAATGACAACGACCGCTGGAGCGACCGTTATATCGAAGATGCAAGTTATATCCGTCTTAAGAACATTTCCTTGGGTTATACATTCCCCAAGAAGATGGTTCGCAAACTCTCGTTGGAGACACTCCGTGTAAATGTCAACATCCAGAACCTGGTAACTATTACAGGATATGACGGATACGATCCTGAGGTTGGTACCAGCACCCAGTCCAGCTTCGTTGCCGGACTCGACAATGGTCGTTATCCCTCCCCGACTACCTATTCATTTGGTATTAACGTAACATTCTAAACACTGTAGCATTATGAAATACATGAATATAAAGACCGTTGCACTTGTTGCGATCATTGGCTTTGGTCTCACTTCCTGTGAAGACTTCCTAAATAAGCCAACAATCGACAACTATAATGCCGACAATTATTATGGCTCTGATACAGAATGTCTTTCTGGAACATCCTACTTGTACAGTTCTCCATGGAGTGACTTCACACGAAACTTTATCAATGTTGGTGAGGTCTTATCCGGAAACTACTATCCTGGTACAAGCCCATACTTGGACTTCTCACTGAATGGTTCTGACTCCGAACTTGGTGCCATGTCGAACTCTTTGTGGTCGGTTGTAGCTCACTGTAACACCGTTTACAACTATATCAAGCAGGGGGGCGCTTCAGAAGCCGGCAAAAACCAGACAATGGGCGAATGCCTGGTATGGAAAGCTCTGGCATACTTCTTCCTTGAACGGACTTTTGGTGATATTCCCATCATCCACGACAACACCGCAGAACTTGAGTCTGGCAGCTATAACACGGCCGCAAAAGTGAAGAAGGCTGATGTCATGGAGTATATCATCATGACATTAGAAAAGGCAATTGAAATCCTACCTGAGACCCCCATGCAGGCAGGCCGCATTGACAAGGCTGCCGCAGAAGGCCTCTTGGCCAAGGTTTACCTGACCAAGGCTGGTATCAGCGGTTCTATTAACACTGACGACCTCAACAAAGCCGTCGAATATGCCCGTTTGTGTCTTGGACACGGTAATCACTCGCTGATGGCGAATTATGCAGATGTGTTCCGCCTGGCCAACAACATCAATCCTGAGTGTCTGATTTCCTGGCGTTGGAATGCCAACAACAACCAATGGACAGACCAAAGCTTTATGCAGAACGACTATGCGCCCAAGGGCATGGGTGATGATGACTGTTGGGGACAATGGAAAGGTATAAGTACAGACTTACAAGAAGCTTTTGGCATCAAGGTTCTGGAACAGACACCTGATGTATGGCTTAACCATCGCGATGCCCGTCTGAAGGCAACCATGATGCTTCCTGGTTATAAGTATGATTACTTCTGGACAGACAAGGGTGGTTTCGACTTCATACGTTTTGTTTATGATCAGGAATACAACCCCTCTGTAGAAATAGGAAATGACAAGCCACAACTCGTTTGTCCAACAGGTGCTTATCCTGTTAAGCACATCTACGGTAACAATGCTGACCATACAGCAGGTATTGGTTATCCTGCGGCCCGTATGGCCAACAGCCTTGCAACGCCGCTGTTGCGTGTCGCTGACGTCATGCTGATTCTTGCTGAGGCGAAAGTCATCCTCAGCAATCCAAGCAATCCTCAGACCGCCTCTACTACCGATTCAGAGGCACTCAATGCCATCAATGCCGTTCGTCAAAGAGCCGGTCTGACCGCATTGACCAGCGTATCCTTTGACAATGTTTGGAAAGAGCGTCGTTTGGAACTAGCCTTCGAGGGTGACAGATGGTACGACTTCGTACGTGTAAGCTATTACAATCCACAGTTCTGCATCAATGAACTGAAGGCTCAAAAACGTGATGTTATCGGGAACGGTACACTCAATGAAATCTATGAGAATTATTACAAGACTGGCAATTGGGTTGTTCCTTCAACCGCCAAGTATCCGGATAATACGACTGCACCTCTCGTAGAGCAGCTCATGCGCGACGATCCCGACTCCGGCAAGAAGTATTTTGCCATTCCGATGACGGAACGTGATGTGGTATTCAACCCCAACCTCGCAGCAAGTGCAGAAGCTCAGCATGTTGATGTTCGTGCTACTTACAATTACTAATAATAAAAGGTTTAAGATATGAATAGGATTAAACAATATAGTAAAGGATTGTTGCTGGCAGTCGCTGCCATCAGCACCATGGCGTTGACCTCTTGTAAGGACGAACCCGACAAGTTTGAGCCAACAGATGGAAAGCCCACTGTCAAGTATATTCGCTGTATGTCGTCTGAAATACATAATTGGGATGACGAACCAGACACGCAATATACTGATGGTCAATTGGTAACCAGCGCAAGCCCTGGTAGTACATTGGCTATCATCGGCGACAATTTGCGTAGTGTTTATGAAATATGGTTCAATGACCTTAGAGCATCGCTCAATCAAAGTACATTGACAGATAATACACTCTTTGTAACAATACCTGGTAAGGTGCCTGGAGAGGTGACTGACAAGATTTACTTCGTAACAACAAGTAAAGACACGGTCGCTTATGATTTCAAAGTCATTATTTCAGCACCTATTGTCAACTCCATAGCAAATGAGTATGCCGCAGCAGGTTCCAGACAAACACTGAAAGGCAATTATTTCATTGATGATCCTGGTACACCACTGAGTATTTCCTTCCCAGCAGCTGACGGATCATTAATTCCCGCAAAAGTGATTGATATTGCCAAAGATTTTACGTCTGTTGACATTATTATTCCAGATGGTGCCGTTTCTGGTCCTATCGTGGCCACCTCTGTCTATGGCACCTCGAAAAGTTCATTCTGGTATAAGGATAATCGCGGTCTGCTGTTCGACTTCGACACGCCTAACGGCATTTCGGATGTGGTGCTTGACATGCATGCATGGAACGGTCATACATTGACAGTGGATGACGGGACGGGTATTTCCGGTAATTACTGGCAGTTTGGTAGCGGAACCTCAAATTGTCCCGGTACTGCAGACAATGGATGGCCTGACGAGAGTTGGCACTCGTTTGCCTACTGGCCTGGCAACTGGGAAGATCCTGAGACTTTCAAGGTTTATCCGCGTCTCTACGACCTGGTAGACATGTCAGACTGGTCGAATATGACTATGAAGTTCGAGATGTTTATCCCTTCCACCAATCCTTGGACGGGTGGTGCCATGCAGATTGTATTTGCCGGTACTGACAAGACCACGTTCGGTGCTGGTGGCGTAGATGCTTACGGCAATGCCACTCATGTACAGGATAACGCCTATCTGAACGACAAGTCAGTGCCGCGCGCCTTATATCGTCCTTGGACGGTCACCGGCAGTTATGACACAGGTGACGAATGGATTACCGTTTCTCTCCCTCTGGCAGCCTCGTTTGTCTACAGCTACGACGGTACGCTCTGTGGCAGTCAAATGAGCAAGGAATCTTTCGCCAGTCTCTGGATAGCCCTCTATGGTGGTGGTGTCGAAGGAACCGACTGTACGCCCATCATCAAGATCGACAACATCCGTATTGTTCCTAACAAATAATAAAGTACAAAAGGTATGAAAAAGATATATAATGTATTCGCCCTGTTAGTGGTAGCCCTCGTCGGGCTATCCCTGACAGCTTGCAGCGAGGATGACTACGATACTAATCCATACAACAAGTCAGGTGTCAACCTACTTGCATTTGGACCGTCACCCACCACACGTGCTCAGGAAATCCGCATTACGGGTACCAGCCTGAACAGTGTCGACAAGGTGGTATTCCCTGGAGGCACCTTGGAAAGAGCTGGAAAAATCATAAATATTGCAGGTGCAGAAGTTGAGAAAGCCGCTTTCAAATCGGTTGACAGCGAGAATATCTACGTTAATATTCCAGACGAGTCTGTTCCTGGAAAGATCCGCCTCGTAGCAGGTAGCGACACGATTGTCTCAGTAGGTACGCTCACTTTCCTGGAGCCTATTACAGTAACATCAATTTCACCTACTACCGGGCTGAACGCAGGTGATGAAATATCTATTAAAGGCGACTATGTCTATAATATTGCAGAAGTGATATTCCCTTCAGGTGTATCTGGCGCGCCAGTCCTGGCTGAGGACTTCACTTATGTGTCACGTCATGAAATACGTGTTATTGTTCCTCTGGCAGCCGAGTCAGGAACTCTGTCATTCAATGATGGCGCAGACTGGGAAGAAGAATTCAAAACACCATTGGAAGTGATCACGGCTTCTGTAAGTAGCATTACAGAGAAAACCGACTTTGGACAGCAAATTCAGATTGTTGGTGTCAACCTGCACACAGTTGAGAGCGTTATCTTCCCAGGCGGTGTGACAGCCGACTTTACCGTTTCTGACGATCACACCACGATAACGGCTACCGTTCCTGCAGAGACCAAGTCCGGGGCAGTTTCGCTGTTACTCTATTCTGGCGATGCCATCACGACAAATGAAATCAGCGTGCCTACGATTGCCATCACCGGTGTCTCAAAGGAGAAAGATGTCAAGGTCGGTGATGTGATTGTGATTACCGGCGAGAATTTCGACCGCATCGAAACAGTCACTCTTCCTGGCTATGGCATCTTGGCCGACGATGAATACACCATCTCTGGCAACACGCTGACATTCACCGTTCCTGAGGGCATGTCAGACGGTAACCTCGAACTCTACCAGAACAGTTTCATTACTGTCACCCAGAAGTTCATGATGTACAGTGAGGCTCCTGAAACCGTTATATGGGCTGGCAATTTCGAGATTGGAAGTTGGAATGCCGGTATGCAAGAACTTGCATGGGGTGGTTATGACTGGTCAACTGTTAAACCTGGTCAGGTGCTAACCGTCTATCTCAAACCAAACTGGGTAGAAGGTTGGTCGCAGATCCGCGTCGGTAACGGCTCATGGGCTGCACTACCTGGCACACTCGACGTGAACCCATTGGCAGAAGATGACACTAAGTTCACAGTGACACTCACACAGGCCATGATCGATGAGATGGTAGCCAATGGTGGCCTCGTCATCTGCGGTGCATGGTTTACCGTCACCAAGATCACCCTCTCGGTTCTTGAGGATGTCATCTGGAGCGGCAACTTTGCCTTAGGAAGCTGGGCTGCCGGCATGCAGGATCTTGCTTGGGGCGGCTACGACTGGAATCAGGTATCTGCGGGCACAACCCTGAAGCTCTATTACGAGGTTGACCCGTCAGTTGGCTATATCAACATCCGCTTTGGAAATGGCAGTTGGGCTGCTCTGCCCTCTACGCAGAGTTGGGGTCAGGACGGCAACGCTTCGCCCGATCCTTCTGAGACCAGCATTAAGACCGTTCTCACCGACGCCGACATAGAGCAGTTACGCAATGCTGGTGGTCTGGTAATTTGTGGCGCAGGCATATTTGTGAAGAAAATCGTTCTTCAATGAGAAAAGTATTCCTATTAATAATAGTCCTCTTCGGCATGGTGACCATCCATGCCGAAGACTATTATTATCTGACCATCGTCGAGACGGACGGAAGCAAGACCTCGCTGACGGCTGTGGGACTAAGCCTAGCCTTCAGTGGCGATAAGCTGACCGCCAGCAATGCCTATACCGATGAGTCGAAAACCATCGCGCTAAGCCATCTTGCCTCGATGAACTTTTCAAACAACGATGAGACAACCGGCATCCGCAGCATCCAGACCGACGGAACAATCAGTATCGATGATGCTGATGCTATCTATACCCTCCAAGGTCAGAAAATGCCTGCGGGCGCAACGCCTCAGAAAGGTATGTATCTCGTCAGGAAAGGCAATGTAACTCAGAAACTGCAAGTTAGATGAAAAAACTGTTTACCCTTCTTCCTGCGGTGCTTTTGGCTATCACCACAACGTCCCAGACCATCACGGTGACCAATGACGATGGTAGCACGAAGCAGATCAGTGCCGCGACAGCCGGAACCATGATGTACAATCAGACAGACGGCACGCTCACCATCGGCGGAGAAGCCTATCAGGTAGTGAATATCGACGTCGACATGGAGAATGCCAATATTGCCACCAAACCTGTGGCTGGGACGACAGAGGCCGCCAAACGACTCTATCGCTACTTCCGCAACAACTATGGCAAGAAGATAATATCGAGCGTGATGGCCAACGTGGCCTGGAACCACAGCCTTGCAGAAAAGATCAAGAAGAACATCACAGGCAAATGGCCCGCCATGAACTGTTATGACTTCATCCACATCTGCGTGCCCGACGGTAACGGATGGATTGACTATTC
>JAEEGK010001433.1_pt1 | contig 59883 bp, 54 predicted proteins | sample 8958771 | NCBI WGS metagenome assembly JAEEGK01 (sample SAMN16246547, study PRJNA631951) | gut metagenome | biome: gut microbiome; feature: rumen; material: SC-attached | host: Bos | place: Iran: Karaj | collected 2018-10 | reverse complement strand
TTGATGGTGGCAGCGTCTACGATGCCCGCATAGCAGCAGGAAGATTCTTGGCAAAAGACTCACCTGTTGAGGCAGACATGGTTGTAGGAGTGCCAGAGTCCGGTAACGTCGCAGCTCTTGGGTATGCCCTGGAGTCAGGAATTCCTTACGGACAGGCCTTTGTGAAGAATTCATATATTGGAAGAACCTTTATTAAGCCCAAGCAAAAGAACAGAGAATCCAGCGTACAGGTTAAGTTAAATGCCCTTAAGAGTGCTGTACAGGGCAAGAGGATCATCATGATCGATGACTCCATTGTCCGCGGAACCACTTCAGACAGGATCGTCCGTATGCTTCGCGATGCCGGAGCCAAAGAGGTACACATGAGAGTAAGTTCTCCGCCGTTCTTATGGCCCTGCTACTTCGGTACGGATGTTCCTGCCAGAGACCAGCTCATCGCCTACAACAGAAATGTAGATGATATCTGCAAAATCATCGGCGCCGATTCCCTGGCATACCTGGAACTTGAAAGACTTGAAGAGATGGTAGGCGGTAAGCTCTCCATCTGCAAGGGATGCTTTACAGGTAAGTATCCGATGGAACCACCTAAGGAAGACATCAGGGGAGAATTTGAGCGATAAGTAGATTATGAACAATAAATTTAGCAGGATGATTATTATATACATACAGAATAAAATAACTGATCAACCAAGAGGAGGGAAATTATGAGTACAGATCGTTACACCAGTCCATTGTCGGAGCGCTATGCAAGCAGCCAGATGCAGTATATCTTTTCACAGGATATGAAGTTCAAGACCTGGAGAAAGCTGTGGATCGCTCTTGCTGAGATTGAGAAGGAACTGGGCCTTAACATCACACAGGAGCAGATCGACGAACTTAAGGAGCATGCTGAAGACATCAACTATGACGTTGCAAGAGCACGTGAGAAGGAAGTTCGTCACGATGTTATGAGCCATGTTTATGCTTACGGTCAGCAGTGCCCCAAAGCAAAGGGAATCATCCATCTGGGTGCAACAAGCTGTTATGTAGGCGATAACACAGACATCATCGTGATGAATGAAGGTCTGAATCTCATTAAGAAGAAACTGGTTTCGGCTATATCGGAGCTGGCCGGTTTTGCAGATAAATATAAGGATATGCCCACTCTGGCATTCACTCATTTCCAGCCTGCCCAGCCCACAACAGTCGGCAAGAGGGCAACGCTTTGGATCAATGAGTTCATGATCGACCTTGAGGATCTTGATTATGTTCTCGGATCCCTCAAGCTTCTCGGATCGAAAGGAACTACCGGAACCCAGGCATCTTTTAAGGAGCTTTTCAACGGAGATGACGAGACCATCGATAAGATTGATCCCATGATCGCTAAGAAGATGGGATTTGACGATGTTTATCCCGTATCCGGACAGACCTATTCACGTAAGGTGGATACCAGAGTCATCAATGTGCTTGCCGGAATCGCAGCATCAGCTCACAAGATGAGCAACGATATAAGACTTCTCCAGCATTTAAAGCAGGTTGAGGAGCCTTTCGAAAAGAGCCAGATCGGTTCTTCCGCTATGGCTTACAAGAGAAATCCCATGAGAAGCGAGAGAATCGCCTCTCTTTCAAGATATGTAATGGTAGATGCTCTTAATCCTGCCATAACATCCAGCGTTCAGTGGTTTGAGAGAACCCTGGATGACTCGGCAAACAAGAGACTTTCCGTTCCCGAAGGCTTCCTTGCAACGGACGGAATCCTCGATCTTTGCATGAACATCACCGCACCCGGCGGAATGAAGGTATATCCCAAGGTCATCGAGAAGCAGTTCATGGCCGAGATTCCTTTCATGGCTACCGAGAATATCATGATGGATGCTGTTAAGAACGGCGGAAACAGACAGGAACTTCACGAGAAGATCAGAACTCTCTCCATGGAAGCCGGAAAGCATGTTAAGGAAGAGGGAAGGGACAACGATCTTCTTGAGATGATCGCTGCGGATCCCGATTTCGGAATGAACCTCGAGGATCTTAAGAAGACCCTTAAGCCCGAGAACTATGTCGGACGCGCTCCCAGACAGACGGAAGTTTATCTCAGAGATGTCGTAAGACCCGTACTTAAGGCCAATGCAGAGGCTCTCGGACTTGAAGCGGAGATCAATGTTTGATTTAGTACTTTACTAAATGAAAGTGCTGTCTTATAATACATAAGGTTTGTTAACAGACTGGTTTAAGAAAGGCGGAAATGTAAATGGTCACAGCGATCGTAGGCGCTAACTGGGGTGATGAAGGAAAGGGCAAGATGACCGATATGCTTGCTCAGGATTCCGATATTATCATCAGATTTCAGGGCGGAGCAAATGCAGGACACACCATAGTCAATAACTACGGTAAGTTCGCACTCCATACGCTTCCTTCGGGAGTGTTCTATTCACATACTACTTCTATTATAGGTAACGGTGTTGCACTCAATATCCCCCTTCTTGTGGGTGAGATAAACGGCCTCGTGGAGAAGGGGGTACCCAAGCCCCATATTCTTGTATCCGACCGTGCACAGGTTGTAATGCCTTACCACATTCTTTTCGATGAATACGAAGAGGAGAGACTTGCAGGAAAGTCATTCGGTTCCACAAAGTCCGGAATCGCTCCTTTCTATTCCGATAAATATGCCAAGATCGGCTTCCAGGTAAGTGAGCTTTTCGATGATGAGCTTCTTGAGGAGAAGGTACCCAGAGTACTTGTCCAGAAGAATGTTCTCTTAAGAGAGCTTTATCACAAGCCCGAGATCAAGGCAGAAGATGTTCTTAAAACTCTCAGAGAGTACAGAGATCTTATCGCACCTTACGTATGCGATGTTTCTCTTTTCCTTGATGAAGCTCTTAAGGCCGGCAAGAAGATCCTTCTTGAGGGCCAGCTGGGAACCATGAAAGATCCCGATCACGGAATTTATCCCATGGTTACTTCTTCATCAACACTTGCTTCTTACGGAGCTATCGGTGCGGGAATTCCTCCTTATGAGATCAAGAGGATCGTTACCGTATGTAAGGCTTATTCATCAGCCGTAGGCGCAGGTGCGTTCGTTTCCGAGATTTTCGGGGATGAGGCTGAGCAGCTCAGAAAGCACGGCGGAGACGGCGGAGAGTACGGCGCTACCACCGGACGTCCCAGAAGAGTAGGATGGTTTGACTGCGTAGCCTCCAAGTATGGATGCAGACTTCAGGGAACCACCGATGTTGCTTTCACCGTTCTTGATATCCTTAAGTATCTTGATGAGATTCCCGTCTGCGTAGCTTATGAGCTTGACGGTAAGGAAATAAAAGACTTCCCCGTCACTTCCAAACTCGAGAAGTGCAAGCCCGTTCTTAAGACTTTCAAGGGCTGGAAGACAGACATCAGAGGGATCAAGAAGTATGAGGATCTTCCCAAAGAGTGCCGTGACTATGTAGAGTTCATTGAAAAAGAAATCGGATATCCCATTACCATGATATCCAACGGACCTTCAAGAGACGACATTATCTATCGTACTTCACCTCTTTCAAAGTAAATAACAGACAATGGGGTCAGGGCGCTGAGGCAACCTTGACCCTTTTTTTAGGAGTTTTATATGATCAAAAATATTGTGTTTGACATCGGAAATGTTCTGACTGATTTCAGGTACAGAGGGTTCCTCAAGGATAAGGGACTGGATGATGCCATGATAGAACGTGTCGAGAAATGTACCGTTAATACTACTTATTGGCATGAATTTGACAGATGTGCCATAAGCTATGATGAGGTGGTTGAGAATTTCGTCTCTCTGGATCCCGAGATAGGAGATCTCCTCAGATCTGTTTTTGCGGATCTTCACGGCATGGTTACGGGGAGGGATTATGCGATCCCCTGGATAGAAAGGATCAAAGCAGCGGGTTATAAAGTATATTACCTCTCCAATTTCTCCGAGAAGGCATATAACGAATGCAGGGATGCACTTACCTTTGACGAGCACTGTGACGGCGGTATTTACAGTTTTACCGAAAGACTCGTAAAACCGGATCCTGCGTTTTTCAATCTGCTCCTGGACAGATACGGACTTAAGGCGTCCGAATGTATTTTCTTTGACGACACCGAGAGAAATGTAATCGCGGCGAGAGAGTGCGGATTTCATTCATTTGTTTTCACGAATCCCGATAAGGCGAATGAGGACATGAGAAGTCTGGGAGTTACGATCTGAGTATAAAAATTCCCGAGTTGTCACTCGGGAACGGTTTTGTCACAGCAGATTTTTATGGCTTATGGTATACTGATTACTTGGAAACGGACGATTCTTCGGAAGGATCACATTTCTCCTCCGGGTTCTCCGTATCAAGCAATTCTTCACCCTCTACCTTGGGAACCGAAGCAATGGTTCTTTTACCGGTTATCTGAGTGTAGACCCAGATGTATGCGTAGGCAACTATAGGCACGATGACAGTGGCGAAAAGGCACATTGCAAAAAGCTTACCACCGTTACCCGGCCAGACTATAGCCACAACCAGCGTCATCACATATATCATCACCAAAAAGATGATCACTAAGATCGCACATATTCTTTTGGGTGTCCATTTGTTATTGTTCATGACTGCTCCTTGTTTTTGGTTTTTGTACGTTTGACCTTAGTATCATACTATTAACACAGACTGACAACAACACTTTTCTGACATGTGAAAAGGAGCCGTATATGTCCGATACCATTCTTGAATATCTTGAAAAGTTCGGAAGCAAAACTTTCAAACGCCTGCCCTTCGGTGAGGTAGACGCTCTCATTCTGTCACAGTTTTCATATCTGAAATTCGACGGCATCGTCCCCGGACCGGAGGATGTGGATTCTTTTGTTACTTTGCAGGATATCAAAAACCATCCTTCCTTCAATGATCTGTTCACCGATAAGAGATATGAAAAGCCCAACCGTAAGCTTTTTAAGCTCATGGAAGAGAGCGTAAGATTCGGTGATCTGAAGATGGATTACTATGTGAACATCATCGGAGAAGAAAGGGAGATTCAGTTTTCCGCCATTACTTTCAGATTTCCCGAAGGAATAGATTACGTTGCCTACAGGGGAACCGATGAGAATATGGTCGGATGGAAGGAAGATGCGAACCTTTCCATAATGGATGAGATTCCCGGTGAAAAAGAAGCCGTAAAATACCTTAAGGATGTGGCCGGGGTTCTTGGGGGCAGTTTTTATGTCGGCGGCCACTCCAAGGGAGGACTGAATGCCATATATGCTTCATCCGCTGCTCCGGCAGCCCTGAAAAAGCGTATAATAGGCATATACAGTTTTGACGGGCCGGCCATAAGGGAAGATGTCAGGGGCAAGGTTGACTATGCGGGAGTCAGGGACAGGTATCACAAATTTGTTCCCAAAAGTTCCCTTATCGGAATGATATTTGAGACCGATGACATTTATACCGTTGTCAAAAATAAATCCGCGGGAATACTCCAGCACGATCCCTATACCTGGGTTGTTAAGGACATAGACCTGTGGTACGAGGATTCGCTCAGTAAGAGTGCGGAGATAGTCAAAACCGCCATGGCAAACTGGCTTAAAGATCTGGATAAGAATGCCCGAACCAGATTCATAGATTGCATATTTGAGGTGGCCGATGCGTGTCAGGATAACGATCTTGTATCCATCTATCTGAATCCTGTTAAGAGCATACGTCAGATGCTGGACGGCTATGACAGGATGGATGAAGGCGAGAGGCAGTTCCTTAAGGAAGTTATGAATGGCCTTATCAAAAATACCGGCGGTCTTGCCAAGGATGAAGTTCAAAGCGGCTGGGGTGAATTTACCGAGTCGGTAGATAAATGGATCGTAATGGTCCAGGGTGTTATCGAAGAAAAGCAGGCTTCGAAAAAGAAGACACCCGCTAAAAAGGGAGTAAAAAAGAAGCTTCCGGATAAGAAAAAAACGAAAGGGTAAAGAGTATGGAGCATATAGCTGAAGAGTTAATGGAACAGCTCGAGACAGCGGATGCGTTTTCTTTTACCGTGTCGGGATACACGATAAACATTGCTGAGTCCGTGGTCGTAAGCTGGATAGTTATAGGCATAGTCCTGGTGCTCTGTCTTATACTTACTGCGGGGCTTAAGGTAGATCACATCTCAAGGAGACAGGCTCTGGCAGAGTGGCTTGTGGAGAAGGGTGAAGGCCTCATTGAAAGCATGGTGGGCGAAGAGGGCAAAGAATACATTCCCTACCTGCTGACGGTTCTGATATTCATCGGTCTGTCCAATACAATAGGACTTATCGGGATGAAACCGCCTACAAAGGATCTGAACGTCACGGCGGCGCTTGCCATAATGAGTATAGTCATTGTGCAGGCTGCTGCGATCCGTAAGAAACGCATCGGAGGATGGCTCAAGGGCTTCACGCATCCCGTTGCGATCGTTACGCCTATCAATATACTGGAGCTTGGGATCAAACCCTTGTCCCTGTGTATGCGACTTTTCGGTAACGTAGTCGGAGCCTTCGTAATAATGGAACTTCTCAAAACAGTGGTTCCGCTTCTGGTACCCGCCGTCTTTTCACTTTATTTTGATATATTCGACGGACTGTTACAGGCTTATGTATTCGTATTTTTGACATCGATGTATATAAAGGAAGCTCTGGAATAAGGGCGAAAAAACAGCTGATTTTTAGGAGGAAACAAAATGGTAGCACTTGGAGCAAGTATTGCGGCACTCGGATGTATAGGAGCAGGCGTAAGCCTCGGATTGGCAACCGGAAAGGCATGTGATGCATGTGCGCGTCAGCCCGAAGCGGATTCCAAGATAATGAAGCTTCTCATTCTCGGAGGAGCACTTGCGGAGGCAACCGCGATCTATTCTTTCGTTATCGGAATACTTATCATTCTTTTCATGGGCGGCGCATCATAACTGAAAATTTCGAGGTGAAAAATGCTCAGATTTGATATCAATTTCGTATTTACGATAATAAATGTCCTGATTCTTTTTGCAGTCGTTAAGATCTTTCTGATCGGACGTGTGCATAAGATCCTTGATGCCAGAAAAGCTCAGGTTGACGAACAGTTTTCCGAGGCTGAAAAGAAGCTTGAGGAAGCCGATAAGACCAGGCAGGAGTATGAGGATTCCATCAAGGGTATCGAGGAAGAAAAAGAGCGTCGCTTTACCGAGGCCAGAAATCAGGCAAAGAGCGAGTATGACCGTCTGATGGAGCAGGCTAAGAAAGAATCCGACAAGATTCTTGCCACAGCACGCAAAGAGGCGGAAGAAGAGAGGCAGATCAGACTCAGACGTGCCAATCAGGAGATCACCGATATGGTAGCCAAAGCAGCCGAGAGGATAGTTACTGCCGATCAGAGCGAAGAAATGGATAAGCAGCTCTATGACAGATTCCTTGAGCAGGCGAAATAAGGGGGAGCAGGTCAATGAGTAAAAAAGCCGCATTCAAAGTGGTTTTATATTATGTCACGCCTCCCACCGCAGAACAGCTTCAGGGTATCTGGAATTTTGTGCTCGGTAAATATGTAACCGAGGAACGAAAAGCGGAAGACATCGATTTTTCCGTTGAGGAAGATGCTTCACTGGGCGGCGGCTTCATTCTCAAATGCGAGAACGAGGTTTACAACTGGAGTACCAGAGGAAGACTCGGGCAGTTTAATGAAAAGCTTCAAAGCATCCGCAGAAAAGTGGGTGCCGATGAAGATGTCGTTTCTTTGCTCAAAACAACCGTAGATGAATTCAAGATCTCGAAACGTTTCAGAAGATCCGGATATGTAATAAGTGCCGGAGACGGGATTGCAAGAGTTAAGGGACTTGAGAGAGCCGAGTACGGTGAGATCCTTATTTTCGCAAGCGGTCTTAAGGGAATGGTTCAGGATATCCGCAGGGAAGACTGCGGCGTTATCCTCTTCGGTAAAGACGATGAGATAAGAGTATGGGACGAAGTTGCAAGAACCGGTATGAGAGCAGGTATCCCCGTAGGTGACGGACTGCTCGGCAGAGTACTCAATTCACTTGGCGAGCCCATAGACGGCGGCAGGGAATTCGATTCCGAAGGATTCAGGCCCATCGAGTCTCCCGCCCCCTCCATTACCGCCAGACAGCCCGTAGATACTCCTCTTGAGACGGGGATTCTTTCCATTGATTCCATGTTCCCCATAGGACGCGGACAGAGAGAACTTATCATCGGTGACAGGCAGACAGGTAAGACTTCGATCGCCATAGATACCATCATCAACCAGAAGGGTAAGGGCGTGAAGTGTGTTTATGTTGCCATCGGACAGAAGGCTTCCACCATTGCACGTCTTGTTAACCGTCTGAAAGAAGCAGGCGCCATGGATTATACGGTGGTCATATCATCCACCGCATCGGATCCGGCACCTCTTCAGTACATCGCACCTTATTCTGGAACCTCCATAGCCGAATTTTTTATGAATAAGGGTGAGGATGTCCTGATCGTATATGACGATCTATCCAAGCATGCGGTAGCGTACAGAGCACTATCGCTGCTTCTTGAGAGAAGTCCCGGACGAGAGGCATATCCCGGAGATGTATTCTATCTTCATTCAAGACTTCTTGAAAGAAGTGCAAGACTTTCGGATGAACTCGGAGGCGGTTCCATAACCGCACTTCCCATCATTGAAACACAGGCGGGGGATGTTTCCGCGTATATCCCTACGAACGTTATATCCATCACCGACGGTCAGATCTATCTGGAGAGCGAATTGTTCTTCCTGGGATTCAGACCGGCCGTAAATGTCGGCCTATCCGTATCCCGTGTAGGCGGAGCCGCTCAGACCAAGGCTATGAAGAAGGCAGCGGGATCCGTCAGGATCGATCTTGCACAGTACAGAGAGATGGAGGTCTTTACTCAGTTTTCGTCCGATCTTGATGAGGCTACGAAAAACCAGCTTCGCCACGGAAGAATACTTATGGAACTGTTAAAGCAGCCTCTCGGACATCCCAGATCCATGGCGGATCAGGTAATACTTCTTACCGTTGTCAACTCGGGTGCTATTGATTCTGTTCCCGTAGAGATGGCAAGAGAATTTACGGAAAGACTCCTTGCCAAGGTTCATGAAGAACAGCAGGCAACGGTTCAGGATATAGAGACTCTCGGAGTACTTAACGAAGACGAGAAGTATTTCCTCGTCGATCTGGCGGGAAAAGAACTTCGCGATTTTATGAGCATAAAGGAATGATATGGCCGGATTAAGAGAGATATCGGGACGGATCAAAAGTGTCCGCGATACCATGAAAATCACAAATGCCATGTATATGATCTCCTCGACCAAGCTGCGCAAGGCAAAGAAGGATGCGGAGCTTAATAATCCTTACTTTGAAGCGATGCAGGGGATGCTCCTGGGCATCATGAATACTTCGGATCATCTTGAGCACAGATACACGGACAGAAGGCCGGAGAAAAAAGGTAAGGACAGAACGCATGCGGTTATAGTCATCACTGCGGACAAGGGACTTGCGGGCGCTTATAACCACAATGTGGTAAGGCTTACGGAAGAGAGATTTTTCGGCAAGGAAGAACATACGGTTCTTTATGTCGTAGGTGAGGCGGGAAGGACTTATTTTGCCAGCAAAAAAGTCCATCTCGAAGGACAGTTTAAATACACCGCGCAGAATCCCACACTTCACAGAGCCAGAGTGATATGTGACAAGATGCTGGAGGAATTTAATTCCGGAAGAGTTGACGATGTTTCCATTGTCTATACCGGGATGAAGGACCAGCTTACCAGTGAAGCCAGAGTGATGCATCTTCTTCCTTTGGTTCATGAGGAAGTGGACGGAAGGCTGGTTGTCGAAGAGTCATATGATGACGATCTTAAATTCCATCCTTCTGCGGAAGAGGTTATGAACATCATAGTTCCCGATGTTCTCACCGGATATATATACAGTGCGCTGGTTGATTCTTTTTGCAGCGAGCAGAATGACCGTATGCTGGCTATGGATGCCGCGGACAGAAATGCGGGAGAGATGATCAGGACTCTTTCCATCGAATATAACCGTGAGAGACAGGCCATGATCACGCAGGAGATAACTGAGGTTGCATCCGGGGCAAGAGCACAGAAGAAAGCAAAAGCCCGGAGGGGAAACTGATATATGAAGAATATAACCAATAACGGAACAGGAACGATAGTCCAGGTAATGGGCCCCGTAGTAGATGTTGAGTTCGCACCCGAAGTAAAGCCTTTTATCAGAGATGCACTCACCGTTGAAGTTGAAGGCGAGACCAGAGTCATGGAGGTTGCTCAGCTCCTCGATGATAAAACTGTAAGATGCATAATGCTCTCACCTTCGGAAGGCCTTTCCAAACACATGGAAGTAGTCGAAACGGGAGAGCCCATCAAGGTGCCCGTCGGGGAGATGACTCTCGGAAGACTTTTTAACGTGCTTGGAAATACTCTCGATGACAAGGGACCTCTTGAAAATACGGAGAGGTGGTCGATTCACAGAGCGGCTCCTTCTTTTGAACATCAGTCTCCCGTTGTTGAGATACTTGAGACGGGTATCAAGGTTATCGATCTTCTGGCACCTTATTCCAAGGGCGGCAAGGTCGGATTGTTCGGGGGAGCAGGCGTAGGTAAGACCGTTCTCATACAGGAACTTATCACCAATGTTGCTCAGGAACATGGCGGTTATTCTATTTTTACCGGTGTCGGTGAGAGATCCAGAGAAGGTAACGATCTTTGGAGAGAGATGGCTGAATCCGGAGTTCTGGGCCGTACCGCACTGGTATTCGGCCAGATGAACGAGCCTCCCGGGGCGAGAATGAGAGTGGCCCAGACCGGACTTACCATGGCTGAATATTTCAGAGATGTAAAACGTAAGGATGTTCTCCTGTTCATAGATAACATATTCAGATTTGTGCAGGCGGGCTCCGAGGTCTCTGCACTTCTGGGAAGAATGCCCTCTGCGGTAGGTTATCAGCCCACCCTTGCTACCGAGCTCGGTGAGCTTCAGGAAAGGATTGCTTCCACCAGAGACGGAAGTATCACCTCCGTTCAGGCTGTATACGTGCCTGCGGACGATCTTACCGATCCCGCACCCGCTACCACTTTCGCACATCTGGATGCCACAACGGTTCTGTCCAGAAAGATAGTTGAACAGGGTATATACCCTGCCGTCGATCCTCTTGAGTCAACTTCCAGAATACTTGAGGCTGATATCGTAGGGGAAGATCATTATCAGACCGCGAGAAAAGTACAGGCTACGCTCCAGAATTACAAGGAGCTTCAGGATATCATCGCGATCCTTGGTATGGATGAGCTTTCCGAGGATGATAAACTCACCGTTTACAGAGCACGTAAGATCCAAAAATTCCTGTCACAGCCCTTCCACGTTGCGGAGAATTTCACCGGAGTCAAGGGTGTGTATGTGCCCCTTCCGGAGACTATTAAGGGATTCAAGGCGATCCTTTCGGGAGAGATGGACGATTATCCGGAAAATGCATTTTTCAATGTAGGCACCATAGAGGACGTTATCAAGAAGGCAGAGACTCTTTGATATGAGTGAAGTTTTTCATTTGAAAATCTTAGCAAGTGATAAGACCTTTTATGAGGGCCCCGTGATCAGTATGACGATTCCGGCTTTTGACGGATCGTATCAGATTATGGCTCATCATGAGCCTGTGGTAATGGCTCTTAAAGAGGGGGTCATACGGCTTAAGTTTGAGGCCGAAGACGGCAGTGAAGCCGTGATCACCGGAATAAACGGTCTCGGACTTGTGAATATCACCAGAGAAGGCGTTACCGTATTGGTTGACTCAATCGAAGCTCCTGAAGATATCGACAGGGCAAGGGCGGAAAAAGCCCTCAAAAGGGCCATGGAACAGCTCCGTCAGGATCAGAGTATCCAGGAATATGAGATGAGCAGGGCATCCATGGCAAGAGCAATGCTCAGGCTGTCCAATTCCGGCAATCCCAATGACGGATTCGGTGATAAATAAAGGCTATCTGAAATCGCAAATATTTGATAAAATAAAGTGTTGTTTGTTTGCTCTAACAAAAGTTTCCGATAAGGAGATATGATATGGCACTTCGTAAAAATGAATCTGTCGAAGATTACCTTGAGTGCATTCTGATGCTGAGCGAGAAAAAGCCGGTTGTCAGGAGCGTGGACATAGCCAATGAGATGGGCTTCAAGAAGTCATCTGTTTCCGTTGCCATGAAAAACCTCAGGGAAAAAGAGCACATCGTTGTTTCCGATGAAGGATATATCACTCTTACAGAATCCGGTAAAGAGATCGCTTCAAGGATCTACGAAAGACATTCGCTTCTGACCGAGTGGTTTGTCAACATAGGTATTGATCCGGAAGTTGCTGCGGATGATGCCTGCAAAGTTGAACATGATATTTCTCAGGAAAGCTTTGAGGCCATCAAAAAGTATGTAATGAATTGCCGCAACAATTGCCAGAAATGTGACTATTATAAAAGGAGTTATTCCAAGTGAAGATCGCTGCTATTATTTTGTTTGTGATCATGTATGTGTGCATGATCGCGTTTCCCAAGAGAAGACCCGTATTTGCACTTTCAACTGCCGCAATCTATATAATCATATCGTTTCTTCCCATGGCTGATATGCCTATTCTGAGGATTACCGATCTTCCGAATGCGATAGACTGGAATGTAATAATGATGATCACCGGAACGATGCTGATCGTCGATTATTTCATTGAATCCAAGATGCCCAATGTCATTGCGGAGGCTCTTCTGAGAGTTGCTCCGAATGTACTTTGGGTTACGGTTTTGATGTCGCTTTTTTCCGGTATCATTTCGGCGTTTATAGATAATGTTGCAACGGTTCTTATGGTAGCTCCCGTAGCTATCGTAATCTGCAAGAAGCTTAAGATATCACCCGTAGGAATGGTAATCTGTATCGCCGTTTCATCGAACCTTCAGGGTGCGGCTACGCTGGTTGGAGATACAACCTCCATCATGCTCGCGGGTGCTGCTTCCATGAATTTCGCCGACTTTTTCGTAATGAACGGAAAAGCAGGAATGTTTTTTGCCACCGAGCTGGGTGCACTTTTTACCGTTCCCATCATGATGATCATGTTCAGGAAGGAAAAAGAGCCAGTCACTTCCAATGAGAGAACCAAGGTAAAGGATTATTTCCCTACCGTAATGATGATCTCATACGTTCTTGCACTTATCATCGCTTCTTTTATCCCGAATACTCCGGATTGCATAAACGGTTATATCTGTCTCACTGGTGCGGTCATCACCGTAGTGGTTGAACTCCTTATCCATAAAAATACCGCAGGTCTTAAGCACTCGTTTAAGAATCTCGACGTTGATATGATACTGCTCCTCATCGGTCTCTTTTCCGTTATCGGAGGTATCACCAATGTCGGTGTTATCGGAGATCTTGCCGGACTTATCGCATCGGCAGGCGGAAGCAATAAGTTCCTCCTTTTTACCATCGTTGTATGGGGATCCGTTGCTATTTCCGCATTTATCGATAATATCCCTTACGTTGCCACCATGCTTCCCATTCTCGGCGGCGTAGCTTCTACACTCGGAATAGAGCCTTACTTCCTTTATTTCGGACTGCTCGTAGGTGCGACTCTAGGCGGAAACCTTACTCCCATCGGAGCTTCCGCCAACATCGCAGGTGTGGGCATGCTGAGAAAAGAGGGATACGAGGTTTCGTTCGGAGACTTCATGAAGATCGGTGTTCCCTTTACCCTTACCGCGGTTATGACGGGTTACCTCTTCGTATGGTTCGTATGGGCTTGACAATAAGGTTATAATACTATTCTACACATCTAGACAGGAGATCTTTGAAAATGAGTTCCGGAAATACAGCTTCAGAAATTAACCGCAGGCGTACGTTTGCCATCATATCCCACCCGGATGCAGGTAAAACGACCCTTACCGAAAAATTCTTATTATATGGCGGAGCCATCAATCTGGCAGGTTCCGTAAAAGGAAAAGCAACTGCAAGGCATGCGGTTTCCGACTGGATGGAGATCGAAAAGCAGCGTGGTATTTCCGTAACATCATCAGTTCTTCAGTTCGAATATGACGGTTACTGCATCAATATCCTCGATACCCCGGGTCACCAGGATTTCTCCGAGGATACTTACAGAACCCTTATGGCTGCAGATTCCGCAGTCATGGTCATAGACGGATCAAAGGGCGTTGAGGCTCAGACCAGAAAACTTTTCAAGGTCTGTGTAATGCGCCACATTCCGATCTTCACATTTATAAATAAGCTGGACCGCGATGCCATGGATACCTTCGATCTTCTCGATGATATCGAAAAAGAACTTGGCATTGCTACCTGTCCCGTTAACTGGCCCATCGGTTCCGGTAAAGGATTCCAGGGCGTTTACGACAGGAAGTCACAGACCGTCATCACCTATTCCGATACCGAAAAGGGTACCAAGGAAGGTGTATCGGAGGTTGTTTCCGTATCCGACGAATCCGCTATGAGAAATCTTATCGGAGATGATGCAGCGGACAAGCTTCTGGGAGAGATGGAGCTTCTTGACGGAGCGGGTGCAGATTTTGACCTTGACGCCGTAAGGGCGGGAGAGCTTACTCCCGTATGCTTCGGTTCGGCTCTTACCAATTTCGGTGTTGAGATCTTCCTTAAGCATTTCCTTGACATGACCACATCACCTCTTCCCAGGGAGGCTTCAAATGCTGCCGGAGAGAGGATCACCATAAACCCTCTTGAGGATGATTTCTCTGCATTTGTATTCAAGATCCAGGCAAACATGAATAAGGCTCACAGAGACAGAGTCGCGTTTATGAGAATAGTGTCCGGAAGATTTGATGCGGATAAGGAAGTAAAGCATCTTGCTACAGGCAAGACCATGAGACTGTCACAGCCTCAGCAGATAATGGCGGATGAAAGAAAGATCCTTTCCGAAGCTTACGGCGGAGATATCATAGGCGTGTTCGATCCCGGAATTTTTTCCATCGGAGATACCGTATGTGCTCCTTCCATGAATGTTAAATTCGACGGTATCCCCACCTTCGCACCCGAGCATTTCTGCAGGGTACATTTGATGGATACCATGAAGAGAAAGCAGTTTGTAAAGGGAGCGACCCAGATAGCACAGGAAGGTGCGATTCAGATCTTCACCGAGCTTTCCGGAACCATGGAAGATGTTATAGTCGGTGTTGTAGGTGTGCTTCAGTTTGACGTATTCAAATACCGTATGGAGAATGAATACAATGTGGAAGTCAGGATGGATTCGCTTCCCTACGAGCATATCCGCTGGATCGTAAATCCCGGAGAGTTCGATCTTGACCGTCTGACCGGCACCTCGGATATGAAGAAGGTACGCGATATGAAGGGTAATCCTTTGCTTCTGTTCGTCAACGAGTGGAGTGCCCAGATGACTGTCGACAGAAATAAAGGACTGGAGCTTGCCGATTTTTCAAAGAATTAGAAAAAAAGCCCGAAATATGGTAAAATATTAAGGTCTATTCAGACCTAAGGTTTGTTTTTCGAAAGGAGACCTAAAATGGCTGCTGTTAAAGAAAAGAAGGTCAAAGCACCCAAGAATACCACTGAGAAGTCCGGTATTTCCATCGGAACTTCAGAAAATAACGGTCACGTATTTATAGCAGATGCCGTAGTTGCCGAGATCGCTGCCCTTGCCGCAAGCGAGATCGAAGGCGTTGAAGGCATTGCCGAGAAGGCTAAGAATAAGTCACTTATCAAGGCTGACATTGCGGGAACCAATGTTAAGATATCCATGATCATCTCAACCAGATTCGGATATCCCATCCCTGCAACCTGCCAGGCCGTTCAGTCCAGAGTAAAGCAGTCCGTCGAGAACATGACCGGACTTACCTGCACTGACGTAAATATCAGAGTAAGCGGAGTAGAGATCTGACGTGGATATTACCGATAAAAAAAACATGACAAGACATATGCTGCGGGACAAGGTCTTCGGACTTGTGTTCCGCATTGAATTTTATCCTGAAAGCGAGCTCGAAGAGCAGGTGAAATTCTTCGAAGAGTACGCGGGAGAGGAGGAATATCTTCCCGAGGATCTCGAATATATCACCGGAAAATTCAAGGCTGTTAAGGATAAACTTTCAGAGATAGATCAGGCGATAGATAAATGTGCCGTCGGCTGGACAAGAAGCCGTATGGGTAAGTGTGAACTTGCGGCACTGAGACTGGGCATATATGAGATGCTCTATGATGATGACATCCCCGAAGGCGTTGCAATGGACGAAGCCGTTGAAATAGCCAAGACATACGGGGATAACACCTCCGGAGCATTTGTAAATGCCATCCTTACCAAAGTCAGGGAAAATTCTTAATGGCATTTAAAGTATCGGAACTGGTTCAGAATCTGAATAATGCCATCAGACTGAGCAACTCTTTGAGCAAAGTAGAGATCGAAGGCGAGATAACCGGTTATCACGGTCCGAACCGAAGCGGTCATATCTATTTTGATCTTAAGGATGATAAAGCAATAATCAAGTGCATGATGTTTGCAAGCAAATGCACTTATGAGTATAAACAGATCATCCGCGAAGGAGCCGAGGTCGTCTTATACGGGAGCCTGAATTACCACCAGCAGTTCGGGCTTTCTTTTGTGTTTGAGAGAATCGATGACGGCGGCGAAGGCGCAAGGATGAGGGCACTCGAGGAACTGAGGCGGGAGCTGGAAGAACTCGGGATGTTTGATGAGATGTATAAAAAGCCTATTCCGAGATTTCCGAAGACCATAGGTCTTATCACTGCTTTATCGGGAGCGGCCATAAGTGATGTCGTAACCAATGCCCGCAAGAATAATCCTTATGTGCAGATAGTCGTAGCGCCGGCACTTATGGAAGGCGACGGTGCTGTCAGGGAAGTGGTCCGTGCCATAAAACTGATGGATAAATTCGGACCGGACGTAATACTTCTTACCAGAGGCGGAGGTTCCAAGGACAGTCTCTGGACATTTAACGAAAGAGAAGTGGCGCAGGCGGTTTTTGACTGCGAAACACCGATAGTATCGGCGATAGGTCATGACAGGGACCATTCACTTACCGATGACATAGCGGATCATCATGAATCGACACCCACAGGTGCTGCATTGTTTCTTACGGGGGATGTCAGAGATCTCCTGGGATATCTGGATGAGGCGCCGGACGTCTTGTTTTCACTGATGAATTCCCATATCAAAGACTGCAGAGTCAGAGTAAGGGAAGCTTCGGCTCTTGTAAAATACAACTCGCCCGGGAGCAGACTTGAGCGCCGCAAAAAGGAACTGGAAAAGATAAGCATTTCTTTGAAGGGATTTATGGATTCCAAGCTGTCTGCGGACAAGGCAAGACTCGATAAGACTAAAGATATGCTTCCTGCTTTTATGGACAGATCCCTTAAGAAGGCTCATTACAGGAAGGATCTGTATGTGGGAAAGCTTGAGGGATTATCGCCTGTCTCCAGATTAAAGAGCGGTTTTTCCTATGTCTCGGATGCGGGCGGAAATAATATCAGATCCGTTTCTCAGGTTAAAGCCGGAGATGAGATAAGGATCAGGGTATGCGACGGAGAGATCACATCAACGGCCATCTCTGCGGTGAGATTATCGGAGGAATAAAATGGCAGCAAAAGCTGATAAGGATATTGCAAAAGAAAACACCCTTGAAGAAAATTTCGAACTTCTCGGAGAAGTTACCGAGAAGCTGCAATCGGACGATCTTCCTCTTGAAGAAGCATTCGAAAATTACAAAAAGGGTATGGATCTGATCAAAAAATGTTCCGACCAGATCGATAAGGTTGAGAAGGAAGTACTGAAGCTCAATGAAGATCTTAGTCTGGACAAAATCTGAGGGGAAAAAGTGGACAGAAAAGAATTCGTATCCGAATTAAAGCGACAGACAGAAAAAGCGGAAAGCATTGTTATGAAATATCTTCCGGATCCGGAGGATAAGTTTCAGAAATCCGTCATAGAGGCAATGAATTATTCCGTGACGGTAGGAGGAAAGCGTTTAAGACCTCTTCTCATGCAGGAGACTTATCGCATGTTCAGGGGACAGGATGAGATCATAGAGCCTTTTATGGCGGCCATCGAGATGATCCATACTTATTCTCTCGTGCACGATGATCTTCCTGCCATGGATAACGATACTCTCCGCAGAGGTCATGACACTACCTGGAAAAAGTACGGAGAAGCAATGGCTATCTTAGCGGGTGACGGCCTTCTCAATTACGCCTATGAAACCGCTATAAAGAGTTTTGATCTTATCGAAAAAGAAGGTGCCATGTATGAGGCCGGTCCCGAGACCATTACCTCCAGATATCAATCCTGTGCGAAAGCAATGAATATTCTTACCGGAAAGGCGGGAATATTCGGAATGGTAGGAGGACAGTGCCTTGATGTAGAGGCTGAGAAGAAGGATCTCGACCTGACGGAAGAACAGCTTCTTTTTATACACGAACATAAGACCGCCGCTCTTATACAGGCAAGCTTCATGATAGGCGGAGCACTTGCGGGAGCCGGCAAGAGACAGATAGAAAGACTTGAAAAGATCGGATATAACATCGGTGTGGCATTCCAGATCAGGGACGATTGCCTTGATGTATACGGCGATACCGAGACGCTCGGTAAGAATGTGGGATCCGATGAAAAAGACGGCAAGAAAACCTACGTAACGCTTCACGGACTTGAACAGTCCGAAGAGGATGAGAAGAGAATGACCGAAGAGGCATTGGAACTTCTCAAAGGCTTACCCGGAAAACACGAATTTATGGAGGAGCTTCTTTTATCACTCCTTGGAAGACGAAATTAGAAATGATCCTTGATTCAATAAATAAAACAGGCGACATAAAAAATGTCCCTTATGATAAGATGGGTGAACTAGCATCCGAGATCAGACAGTTTTTGATCGACAAGGTCAGTAAGACCGGCGGTCATCTCGGAGCAAATCTTGGTGTTGTTGAACTTACCATGGCTCTTCATCTTGAACTTGATCTTCCCAAGGATAAGATCATCTGGGATGTGGGACATCAGTCCTATACTCACAAGATCCTTACGGGAAGAAAGGAAGGGTTCGACCGCTTGCGCAAATATGGCGGAATGAGCGGATTCCCCAAGGCTTCCGAAAGTGATTGCGACTGCTTTGATACCGGACACAGTTCTACTTCTATTTCCGCGGGACTGGGCATGGTATGTGCACGCGATATGAGAGGGAGCGATGAAACCATTGTTTCCGTCATAGGTGACGGATCTCTGACCGGCGGAATGGCATATGAAGCTCTTAACAATGCCGGAAGACTGGATTCGAATTTCATCATCATTCTCAACGACAACAACATGTCCATATCCGAGAATGTCGGCGGAGTGCCCAAGTATCTCAATTCCATCAGAACTTCAACGGGATATCTTGGACTTAAGGAAAGTGTATATAAGAAGATCAAAGATAAACCCTACGGAGACAGCGTTGTAGGCAAGATCAGAAGAGCTAAGAACAGCTTTAAATCCCTCATGGTTCCGGCAGGAATGATGTTTGAGGAAATGGGCGTGGTTTATCTGGGACCGATTGACGGACATAATATCTATGCCTTAAGGACTGCTATAACCGAAGCCAAACGTTTTAAGAGAGCCGTTCTTATCCATGTCATTACAAAGAAAGGTAACGGCTTTGAACCTGCGATCAAGCATCCCGCTAGATTTCACGGAACAGAACCTTTTGACGTAACAAACGGAGTTCCTTTAAATCACAGGACGGTTGCGGGCTGGACCGATATCTTTTCAACCGTAATGTGCAAGCTCGGAGAAAGAGACGATAAGGTTGTAGCCATAACCGCTGCAATGGCGGAAGGATGCGGTTTAAAACGTTTCAGGAATAAATTCCCCGAAAGATTTTATGATGTGGGAATTGCGGAACAGCATGCGGTCACTTTCGCCGCAGGCCTTGCAAGGGGCGGGTTTAAGCCCATTGTCGCGGTTTATTCATCGTTTTTGCAAAGAGCATACGATCAGGTTCTTCATGATGTCTGTCTGCAGAATCTGCCGGTTGTATTTGCGATAGACAGGGGCGGACTTGTCGGTGCTGACGGAGAGACCCATCAGGGAGTGTTCGATCTTTCTTACCTTACACAGATGCCTAACATGGTGGTGATGTCTCCCAAGAATAAATGGGAGCTTTCCGATATGCTTAAATTCGCGGTTTCTTATGACGGTCCCATTGCGGTGAGATATCCGAGAGGAACCGCTTATGCCGGACTTCAGGATAAAAGACAGCCCATCGAACTCGGCAAGAGCGAGTGGATCTGCGAAGAAGACGGTATTTGTATCATGGCCATCGGAAATATGGTGGAGACCGCGCTTAAGGTTAAAGAGCTCCTGAACGGCTCTTCGCTCCACGTAAGTATAATCAATGCACGATTTGCAAAGCCTCTCGATAAGAATATGATACTCGGAGCTTGTAAGAATCATTCTCTTATAATTACGCTTGAAGATAATGTTGTCAGTGGAGGATTCGGAAGCGGAGTACTCAGACTTCTTGCCGATGAGGGTATAGAAAAAGAGATAATGTGTCTGGGAATTCCCGACAGATTTATTCATCAGGGAAGTGTAGAAGAACTTAGAAAAGAGATAGGACTGGATCCCGAAAGTATCGCAGACCGTATCAAAAAGAAGCTTTCCATAGGACTTTGATATGAAAGAAAGACTTGATGTTTTGCTCGTAAATATGGGTCTTGCTCCTTCGAGAGAAAAAGCAAAAGCACTTATCATGGCGGGAGAAGTTTTTGTGGACGGAAACCGCGAAGATAAAGCCGGAGCAAGCTTTAATCCCGAAGGGTTAAATATCGAAGTAAGATCCAAACAACTTAAATATGTCAGCCGCGGAGGCTTTAAGCTTGAGAAAGCCATGCAGGTCTGGGGAATCGATCTGAGCGGTAAAGTGTGCATGGATATAGGTTCTTCCACCGGAGGTTTCACTGACTGTATGCTTCAAAACGGTGCGGTAAGAGTCTATTCCGTGGATGTGGGAAGAGGTCAACTTGACTGGAAGCTTAGAAATGATGACAGAGTTGTTGTCATGGAGCAGACCAATTTCAGATTCCTGACTCCCGGAGATATTCCGGAGAAGATTGATTTTGCAAGTGTTGATGTTTCCTTCATCTCTCTTGATAAGATACTTATCCCCGCAAGAAACCTTCTATCCGATCACGGAAGGATCGTGGCGCTTATCAAACCTCAGTTTGAAGCAGGGAAAGGCAAGGTCGGAAAAAACGGTGTTGTAAGAGAATTATCCGTTCATGAAGAAGTCATAGAAAGAGCCGTAAGTTTTGCGGATTTCGTGGGATTTAAGATACTCGGAATAGACTTTTCACCCATTAAGGGACCCGAAGGCAATATCGAATATCTTATGAGCCTTGAGAAAAAGGATGACATTCCCGAAGATATCTTAAAGCTGGAAGAAAAAGAAGCCATCGAATGTTTTGAGGAATCGGGAAAGCAGGGAGCATGGATCGCATCCGAAGAAAGCTTTAAGGCTAAGATAAAAGAATTGGCCGGTAAATCTCATACGGAGCTTACATGATGAAAAAAATTCTTATTTATGCAAATAAACATAAAGATCCGGATGGCGTGATCACCAAGAGAGTATCGGATCTTCTTGATAAAAAAGGCGTGGCCTGGAGCGTAATAGTATCGGATCTTGTAAGGACGGAAGATAAGGATGCCGACATGGGGCTTAAACCCGGAGAGTACGACTGCATAATCGTCCTCGGCGGTGACGGAACCGTTCTTCAGGCTGCCAGGGAAGCAAGAGAACTTGAGATCCCCATCGTAGGAGTCAATCTCGGACGACTGGGATTCTTGACCGAGATAGAGCCTGACAAGATTGAAGACAGTATCGACCGGCTTATCAGCGGAGATTATATAACCGAGAAGAGGATGATGCTTCGAGGTGAGGTTATCAGGAAAAACGGTGAAGTTATTACCAGCCGTTCGCTTAACGATATTGTTATCAGCAGATACGGCGGGATGAATCTTATAAAACTTCCCGTATATGTAAACGGACAGTTTTTGAAAGATTACCTCGGTGACGGAATCATAGTCACTACCCCCACGGGATCCTCGGGATATAACCTTTCAGCAGGCGGCCCCATTGCGATACCGACGTCGGATGTAATGATCATGACTTCCATCTGTTCCCACTCTCTTATCCAGGCGAGCATTATCCTATCCGCACAGGATAAGATAGAAGTAAGGATTCCCGAAACAGACGGAGAGTTCAGACCCGCGGAGTGTTCTTTTGACGGAAGCATAAGAGTTCTTCTTCAAAAAGGAGATACCGTAAGGATCAGAAAATCGGAGAAATATACGGACTTTATCAGACTTAATAACCTTAGTTTCCTTGAAACCCTGCACAAGAAACTCGGAGATACCTGATGCTGAAAAAAGAAGAAAGACAAAGAGCAATATTAGACCTCATAGAAAGCCGTGACATATCGACTCAGGAGGAACTCTGTGCGCTTCTTGAAGAGGCCGGATTCCCCGCTACTCAGGCAACCGTATCCAGAGATATCCGTGAACTGTCTCTGTCGAAAATGCCTTCGGATCTTACCGGTCAGAAATACGTGAGGATCCGCATGTCCGAAGGGGATATGGACGAAAAATACTCCAGAGTCTTAAGAGACGGCTTCGTCACCATGGACAAAGCACAGAGTCTTCTCGTACTCAAGACAGTTGCCGGAATGGCAATGGCTGTTGCCGCATCCATAGATGCCATGCATCTGAAAGAAGTTACCGGATGTATCGCAGGTGATGATACCATTATGATCGCCGTAAGGGACGCGTCATCCGTGGACGGTCTTATGGCAAGGATCAAAGATATAGTCGGACAATAAACATATACCGGTTTCCTACCGCTGATTCAGAAGGAAAAAGGCGGAAAAGTTCAAATGCTTAAAAATCTTCATGTACAAAATCTGGCTCTGATAGAGGATGCGGATATCGAATTCTCGGAGGGGCTCAATATCCTGACCGGAGAAACCGGTGCGGGTAAATCACTTCTCATGGGCTCGGTTATGATGGCCATGGGTTCGAAATTTGATACCTCCATGATCAGAAAGGGAACGGAACAGGCTCTTGTTGAGCTTGTATTTGACCGTGTTCCGGACAAGGCTTTGGAGGTTTTGAAAGAACTTGATATATATCCCGAAGATGACGGCAGTGTCATAATCAAAAGAACATGTTCTTCTACGAGAAGTTCATGTAAGATCAACGGATCCAATGTGGCCGTAAGGGAGATGAAAAAACTCGCTCAGGCTTTTATTGATGTGCACGGCCAGAGAGACTATGAAACTCTTCTTAAAAAGTCCGAACTTTTGAGTATCCTGGATCTGTATTCGGGTGATAAGATGCCGGAACTTTTGAATGAGATCCGAGAGAAATATCATGTTATGACCGATCTTCAGGAAAAGCTGGATGCGGAAACTTCCGATACGGGATCATCATCAAGAGAAGCATCACTTGCTGAGTTTGAAGTTGGAGAGATAGAAGATGCTGCCCTTATTGAAGGTGAAGATGAAGAACTTGAGGTTTCATACGGTAAGTTAAATAATTTCAGGAAGATTGCCGAAGGTCTTGTAAGAGCGCATGGATTGATCGGTTCTGATGAAGGTGAGAATGCGTTTTCACTTGTGTCCATGGCTCTAAGAGAGCTTTCCCAGATAAGTGAATATGACAATGAGGTAAAAAACTTTGAGGAAGAATTAAGATCTGCGGAATCCATTTTGGGTGATCTTAATATGTCCATGGGCTCGTATATATCCTCAATGGAATTTGACGAGGAAGAGTTTGCACGTGTAACGGAGAGACTCGATCTTATCAATAAGCTGAAGAGCAAATACGGCAGAACCATTCCCGATATTCTTAAATATGCCGATGACAGGAGAGAAATTCTTGCCAAGTATGCGGATTATGATGCGTACCTTGCGAAGCTTAAGGAAGATGTGAAGAAGGCTGAGGAAGAGTACTTCAATGTAGCACGTAAGGCGTCGGATATCCGGAGAAAGAATGCACCTCTTCTTCAAAAGGAACTCACAGACAGATTGATGGATCTGAATTTTAATACCGTCGATCTGGAAATAAGACTTGATGAAGTTAAGCCCGGTCCTTCGGGAACGGATCAGGTAGATTTCTATATATCATTTAATCCCGGAGAAGACAGAAAGCCGCTTGCGGAGGCTTCATCCGGCGGAGAACTGTCCAGAATGATGCTGGCCGTAAAAACTGTCATGGCCGGCAGAGAAGATACCGGAACACTTATCTTTGATGAGATAGATGCCGGTATCAGCGGAATCACCGCATGGAAGGTCGCTGAGTCTTTGGCGGGAGTATCAAGGCACCATCAGGTAATCTGCATCACACATCTTCCGCAGATAGCGGCAATGGCAGATCATCATTTTGTCATTGTCAAACAAACGGACGGAGGATCTACCACCACTGATATCAGACTTACGGACGAAGAAGGTTCTGTTGCTGAGATTGCAAGACTTCTCGGCTCGGATTCACTTTCCGAAAGTTCACTGTCCAATGCAAGAGATCTTAAGTCCAAGGCCTGTGAATCGAAAAACTCCATAACAAAATAATCGGTTTAGAAATGACGAGCATCACCTGAATTCCGTCTATTTAATTAGATGACATTGGGGACGTTTCATTTTTGTCATCGGATATGGCTTACCTATAGAAACTCATACCCATGACAAAAATGGAATGTCCCCATTTTCGTCAGTAAAGGAGGAGATTATGAAAAAAAGATATCTGGCGCTTATTCTTTCCTGTTTTATGGCTTTATCGTTAACCCTGTCGGCATGCGGGCGTCTTGCGGATGAAATTGTCCGTGATGAGGAAGAGGAAGACGATAAGGACGATGATGAAGAAGAGGAAGAAGAGGAAGAGATCGTCTATGTCGATACCATAGATGAAGATGATCTGGAAGATCAGATAAAGGTTATCGTTAAGAAGCGCGATGATTGGATTGTTCCCTCCGGCGGAAGCGCATCTGTTGACAGGGCAGAATACTGTGTGGCAGATCTTGATCATAACGGAAGGGCGGAGATTATTTCCGTACAGCGTTTCGAGTACGGGGATCTTACCGAAGTTCATATTTATGAGGTGGATGAAAAGGGAAAGAATCTTAAAGAGGCAAAATGGAAATATAAGGGCCTGGATATATCATCCGATACATACCCCGATTTTTACGGTGATTCATATATCAGGACTTACTATGATAAAAAAGAAAACGTAACTCATTTCATGATCGATAATTCCATTGATAACGGAAACGGTGAGTTCGGTATTATCTATTGCGATCTTTCATATTCCGATGGAAAGGCTGTATGTTGGGGTTACGGCGGGTTCATATACGACGGTGACACTGAGTTTTTCCTGGATGACGGAACCGAGATAGACAATGATGAAGATTTTATTGATTATCTGAACGACTATCCCAAGAGACGTAATGAAAAGCAGGCTTATTTCGGTCTTTATAAGGATTATTCCACGTATGCGGTTCAGGATCTTGATGATCCTTCTCTTAGTACCATACTTACCGATTCCTACAGGGTTTATTCCGGCGAGTATGATTTCGTTGATTTCGACGAAAAATATAATGCTGAGCCTGTCAGCTCCGGATATGACGGAGAGATGGATTACGATGATCTTGTCGGCTCCTGGGTTCTTTACTCCAGTAATGACGGATATGAAACCGAGTATTATGACGTTGATTCGAACGGTTATTTCGTGATAGAGCTTTGCGCGGATATGACCGCCAAATTCCATTCATACTTTGACGGTACGGAAGATTTTTGGAGAGAAATGACCGTATATGATGACGACGGATTTTGGATACTGGAGTTACGTGATCCCGAAGGAGACTTTTTATCCGAAGATCTTGACTATGTGCAGTTTATGATCATGAGTATATCGGATGACGGACAGGATATTGATGTTTACAATCTGGTTTATGACAAGGACGGATACATCGAAGAAGGTTACGAGATGGTATTTGTCAGGGATGATGCCTCTCAGGCCGGCGGAGGCTCAGAGCGTTCTCTTGACAGATATATAGGGGAATGGGAGCTTGTTTCCAGTGAGATCGAGGGTGATGTGACTTATTACGAGCCGAACGGTTCATTTAATGCTACCCTGATCGTAAGCGAAGACGGCATGGCTGATCTTCAAGAGTACAGAAACGGAAAACTTGACCTTGAGATAAAAGCCGAAATACGATTTGATTCCGTTGGTCTTCCCTATTTCGGATACGGGGATAAGGATGCGCTCACCGCACCTATCGCCTTCGAGACTTACACATTATTTCTTAATATCGCCGATTATAATGTTATGGATGTATTTCTTGATTTTTATGATGAAGACGGAGATATGATCGGAGGGTGTCTTCTTACATTTGAAAAAACCCACGGTTAAGTAAAAGAGTCAGATAGAACCGTCCCTGCTGACTCGGGGAGGAGAAGCATGAGAAAAAAAAATTTTGCCCTTATGATGGCAGGAATTCTTTGTTCTTCGATTTTTATGTCCGGTTGCGGAAAGGCAGCAGATATTGCACCTGAGGTTGCCTCGGACTCCGAAGATGAGGAAGATGATCCGGAAGAAGATGAAGGATCGGGCGAAGATTCTGCCAATGAGGAAGAACAGAGCGCTCAAAAGCCTGCCATAGTCAAAGAAATCGATGACGAAACGCTTGCTTCGCAGGTAGATATTTTTCTGGCAGACCGTGAAGATTGGGTGATACCCGCAGGTGAAGCGGTCAATTATGATTCCACATTTTATTGCCTTAATGATCTGAATTTTAACGGACGTGCCGACCTGATCGCGGGAGGGTGGTCGGGTGCGACCAATATGAGTTTCGTCAATATATATGAGATCAATGAAGAAGAGAACGGATTTGATCTTTTGGAGTGGTCTTTTTCCGGATTGGATGAAGACAAGAAGCCTGTTCCGGATTTTTCCGTATCCGATTACGTTCAGGGATATTTTGATAAAAATACCGGAACCGCTCATTTTCTTTTTACGGATTATTATCTGAATTCCTTCAGTGACGGCGGTACCAGGCACTGTGATGTTTATATATCCGACAATACCGTAAACAGTCAGGTATTTGCCATGAGCAGATCCCAGGGATCGGACGGAGATGAAGTTGATAAGTACTATGATCTGAGCGGTGAGATCACCGAAGGCGAATTCTACTCGACTTTGTATTTTCATGCTTATAGCACCGGGCTTACGGATTTTATGCTCGGGTTTTATTATGGAGACAGTTCCAATTCATGGAACAGCTCTCCTGTAGAGTATATGAGTTCCGATGAATTAAGGGATATTTTGACGGATTCTTATCTGTGTTTTGCCGGAAAATTGGATTTTTCCTCTTTCTGTGAAAGATACAGAGTGGCAGATTCATCACGTACACCCGAGGAACTGTTTGAGCTTTCGGTCGGAGACTGGGAACTTTATATGTCTGATACCGAAGGGGATATTACCTACTATGAGGAAGATGACGAGCATTATTCCACTTTGGAGATCAGAGACGACTGGACTTTACATTTGACGGAAAGACCCGGTTCCGGCGATGAATATACGATAGATATGAACATGTTTGAGCATGGTGACGGAACCGTTATGGGAAGTTTTGTACCTGCTTCCGGTGATGGTATGTATTATGACGATATGGTTATCTCAATCGTGGATATAAATGAGGACGGTTTACTGGTCCTTACGACAGACACCTGGAAGGATAATTCATATATGGGTGGAAGCACCTGGTATTTCCGGAGATCAGAATAACAAGGATTGGCCATATGAAAAAGAAATATTTATTTATTATACTTGCATGTCTTATGACGGTATTATTTTCTCTTTCGTCCTGTACAAACAGTATGGATGAAGCCGTGGAAGATACGGATGAAAAAGAAGAAACCGAAGATGAAGAAGAGGATGACAAGCCTGTTTATGTAGAGATATTGGACAGATCGGATCTGAAAGACCAGGTGAAAGCACTGGTCAAAAACAGAGAAGACTGGATGATTCCGGCCGGCAGCACCTCTTCAAGTGATAATGCATATCTTGTTACAGATCTCGATCATAACGGAAGATTGGAGATCATTGCCATAACAGGACTTTCGGATCAGGGACTATCCGAGGTCAGATTGTATGAAGTTGATGAAGACGGAAAAAACCTTGATGAAGCAAAATGGAAGTGGAAAGGACTTGATGTTTCTTCGGGAATATATCCTGATTTTTCAAACGGTGCCGGTTTTTTCTATAACAGAAAGAAGACCGAAACCGGATATGAAATATATAACGCCATAGAAGAAAGAGACGGAGAACCGATATACATAGCGTATGAGGTTACTTATTCGGAAGGAAAAGTAGTTTGTTATAACTATGCCTCTGCGATATTGGAATCAGATTGGGTTTTCTATACGGATGACGGTACAGACATAAGCGATGCCGATGATTTTTCAGATTATCTGGACGATTATCATGATGATTATAAATTCGATGAGATCTCATTCGGAATATATTCCGAGAAAAACTACTACAATGCATCCATACATGAAGTAAGCGATGATGAACTGAAGACGATCCTTACCGATTCCTACAATGTATTCTGCGGAGAGATGAGTAAGGATTCATTCGACGAAGTGTATGATATTCCATATGTCTCTGCTTTAGAGGAAAGTGTTTTTTATGAAAATCTTATCGGAACCTGGAATCTGTACGCAATAGCCTATGATGAGTTAACCACCGATTATTATGATGAAGATTCATCCGATTTCATGACTTTCGAATTTTATGAGGATCGGACGGTTTTATTTTCGATTTATTATGACGGAGAGGAAGAACTGTCGGAACTTCTTTCGGTCGAAACAGAAGATGACCGTGTCACGGTAGTTTATGAAGATTATGAGGATGAATTTACAGACGAAGAGATTGGCAGGATCTGTTTTGAATTCAGTGATCTTACAGAGAGCGGAGGCAGTGTCTCAGTTCTCATAAGCGCATATGATAAGGATGGAGAATTGTATGACGCATACCTTGCGGAATTTGTCAGGGCTGATTCGGATAACTCAACCGGATTTGTATTATCCGACAGGTATTTCGGGGAGTGGGAACTTGTATCAACTCAGAGCGAAGGTGAAGTTACATATTATGAAGAGGGCGGTTCGTATAATGTAACATTGATCGTGGATTCCGATAAAACCGCTACGCTTAAAGAGTTCAGTTACGGTGAGCTTCAGTTGGAGATCAGCGGTGATATTTTGATCGGTGAAACAGACAAACCGTATTTTATCTGCGAGGACAAAGAAGTTGTTTCGGATCCCGTTGTTTATGTGACATATATGTTAATGCTGGATATTGCGGATCCGGATGTAATGGAAGTTTATGTAAAATTTTATAATGAGAATGACGAGTCTATAGGTGGTTCGATTCTGACCTTTGAGAGGCAGAGCTGGAAATAAGCATTTCAACCGGCTTGTGAGGAGAATTATGAGAAAAAAATATTTTGCGCTTATTATGGCAGGTATAATATGTTCTTCTGTTTTGTCCGGATGCGGTAAATCATCCGATTCTCAGACGGAAATAGAAGAGGACGAAGAAGATTCGGATTCTGACAAAGATGAGGATGATGAGGACGAAGAAGATGAAGATTCTGATGATGACGATTCGGAGTCATTAAGCGACGAATCTGAAACCGGCTTCCGGGAAATAGTCAGAGAGATCGATGATGATACTCTCTATTCGCAGATGGATATATTCCTTAAAAACCGTGATGATATCTTTTTTCCACAGTCCGATGAATACAGTTTCACCTCCTGTATGGTGTGCGATCTTGATTTTAACGGAAGATGTGAACTGGTTTTATCCGGAGGCAGCTGGTACGGTGCAGGACTCGAGAACCGTATTTATGAGATAAGTGAAGACGGGGATGGTTACTACGAGCCTGAGTATGCTTTTCTCGGAATAGATTCGGAAGAGTGCATTGTGCCAAAAATCGCAAATTGGAATTTTCTGGATGCATTTTATGATAAGGGCGATGGAAGGATCCATTATCTGATTCCGAAATCTCTTTCTGAAGATTCTGATATGTCCGGATTCAGATATTGTGATGTTTCCCTGAAAGACGGGGTCATTCTGAATGATATCTATGGCATGTATCAATACCATTATGATAACGGGTATGAAGCCGTCTATTTCGGGCCTGACGGGGAAATGACCGAGGATGAATTTCATGAATACATTGATTCATATTCCGGAGATCATGTCGTAAAGAATATGGCCTTTGGTATATATGAGGGCACAGCTTTCTACCCTCTCTCCGACGGAGATATAGAGACCATGGATTCCGAGACTCTTAGGGAAATATTAGCCGATTCTTATCGAGTATTTGCAGGAACCATGACAGGCAACGAATTCAGAAGGATTCATTCAACTCACAGTAACGATTATGACGATGCGGATACTTTACTTCGTGACAGTGTCGGAGGTTGGGGACTGTACCTTACGGATACAGAGGGGGATGTAACGTATTACACTCCGGACAGTGAGTTCTTTATGACCATGGACATTTATGAGGATGGTTCTTTTGAACTTTACAGATTCTTAAATACCGAAAACGAGATGGTTATATCCGGAGATCTGGAAGCGGATGAAAACGCCGATCTGTGCTACACCTATACACCCGGATCCGGTGATGAAGCCGGTGGGTCTACATTAGAGATAATAATTTGCGATGTTAATATGGACGGCAGACTGGTCATTTCTACGAGTTCCATGTACGGAAATGAATATCTCGGAGGAAGCACCTGGTATTTCGACAGGATTGATTGGTAAAACAGGTAAATGCAATATGATAATTGACTGGGAGCCCGGTCGGTGGTATTGTGTGATATAGTTTGTTATAAACACGAGGAGGTTATAAAAATGAAAAAAGCAGCTTTTAAAAAAGTTGTATCCCTTTCACTTATGCTTACACTTCTTTCAAGCATTTGCGGATGTGGTGCAGCCAAGACTTTTCCCATCGAAGTATCCGAGACCAAGGTTGAGGTTGAAGTAGATGAGAAGGTAAAGGTAGAGATCGAGAATTATGATGATCTCAAGGATGTAGTCGTAGAGATCGATGACGAGGACATCGCAAAGGTTAAGGAGAGCGACGGAACGATCACCATTACCGGACTTGAAGATGGTAAGGCTAAGGTTACCGTTACCGCTTCCAATTCCGAAGATGAGATTACCATCAAAGTTACCGTTACAGCACCCGAAGAGCCCGAACCCGAGCCTGAACCCGAACCCGAGCCCGAACCTGAACCCGAGCCCGAGCCCGAGCCTGAACCCAGCGCCGCTACCGGAAGTGTAGATGACTGGTATGGCACTTACAGCGGAACCATCACTCTTTACGGTACCGATAAGTGGGAAGATGAGTATTATGAGTGGGATGATGTTTATGCTATGGTCGGAGATGCCGACGGAAGAACCTTCTTCGAAGGATTTTCCGATGAAATGGATCTTTGGGGCGGAGACTGGTCTCATGACGGAAATGCGATCTTCTCATTCTGGGTTGAGCTTACCGATGATAAGATGACCGCAGATACCACCGACGAAGCATGGATCCTTGATGAGGATGACCTTTCCGACAGCAATTATATATATTGGTGGTATTCATCTGAGCGTGATGATCTCATGATCTGTCTCAACTATTATGATCCTGATTATGATGGCGGATTTGATGTATATATCACTCTTTCCAAGGATTGATAGCCCTAGATAACATATGATATCAAAAGAGACGTATTCCATCGCGGGTACGTCTCTTTTTTATCTTTGCCAAACGGGAAAGACGCTGCACTTGAAAAATTAACTCTCATGCGTTATATTATTAAGGTTTTGAGAGGAGATATTATGATCACTAAGAGAGAAGACATAAGAAATGTCGCAATAATCGCCCATGTAGACCACGGCAAGACCACCCTGGTCGATGAGCTTCTGAAGCAGAGTGGTGTATTCAGAGAGAATCAGGAAGTTGCGGAGCGTGTAATGGACTCCGGAGATATCGAGCGTGAGCGCGGTATCACGATTCTTTCCAAGAATACCGCGGTTACATATAAGAATACCAAGATCAACATCATCGATACTCCGGGACATGCGGATTTCGGCGGTGAGGTTGAGCGTGTACTTAAGATGGTCAACGGAGTAATCCTCGTTGTTGATGCATTCGAAGGTGCAATGCCCCAGACTAAATTCGTTCTAAGGAAGGCACTTGAGCTTAAGCTTCCCGTTATAGTATGTATCAATAAGATCGATCGTCCCGAGGCCCGTCCCAGAGAGGTTGTGGATGAGGTTCTTGAGCTTTTCCTTGAGCTTGATGCGGATGATGCACAGCTTGACTGTCCTTTTGTATATGCTTCCGCTAAGAGTGGTATAGCAAGTATGGATCCCGATGAGCAGGGAACAAGTATGGCACCTCTTTTTGATACCATTCTTGATTACATTCCCGCACCCGAGGGAGATCCGGATTCCGGAACTCAGGTTCTTATCTCTACCATAGATTACAATGAGTATGTCGGCCGTATCGGTATCGGTAAGGTTGAGAACGGATCCGTTAAAGTAAATCAGGAAGTTGTTATCTGTAACCACCATGATTCCGATAAGCTTATAAAGACCAAGATAAGTAAGCTTTATGAGTTTGACGGACTTGCAAAGGTGGAGGTAAACGAAGCAAAGATCGGCTCGATCGTTGCCATTTCGGGAATTTCCGAGATTCATATCGGAGACACCATCTGCAGCCCTGATGCAGTAGATCCCATTCCCTTCCAGAAGATCTCAGAGCCTACTATCGCCATAGATTTCTGTGTTAACGATTCACCTCTTGCGGGACAGGAAGGTAAATTCGTTACATCAAGGCATCTCAGGGACAGACTTTACAAAGAGCTTAATACGGACGTATCGCTCAGAGTCGAGGAGACCGAAGATACCGACCGTTTCAAAGTATCCGGAAGAGGAGAGCTTCACCTTTCCGTTCTCATAGAGACAATGAGAAGAGAAGGATATGAATTTGCGGTTTCCAAGGCAGAGGTTCTCTATAAGACCGATGAAGCCGGCAAGAAGACCGAGCCCATGGAAGTGGCATATATAGACGTTCCCAATGACTGTACCGGCGCCGTTATCGAGAAGCTGGGCAGCAGAAAGGGAGAACTCCGCAATATGAGCTCCATCAGCGGCGGTACATATACCAGACTTGAGTTCCTTATCCCTTCAAGAGGACTTATCGGATACAGAGGAGAGTTCCTCACCGATACCAAGGGAAACGGAGTTATCAATACCGAGTTTGACGGATATGCTCCTTATAAGGGAGATATCTCTTACAGAAAGATGGGATCTCTCATCGCATTCGAAGCGGGCGAAGCTATTACATACGGTCTCTTTAATGCACAGGAGAGAGGAACTCTTTTCATTACCGCAGGCGATAAGGTTTATGCGGGAATGGTTGTCGGCGAGACCGGCAGATCAGAGGATATCGAGGTCAATGTATGCAAGAAGAAGCAGCTGACCAACACCAGATCCTCATCCGCTGACGAGGCACTTCGTCTTACACCTCCCAAGGTTCTTTCACTTGAGCAGGCACTCGATTTCATCGAAACCGACGAGCTTCTTGAGGTAACACCCCAGACTCTCCGTATCAGAAAGAAGATCCTTGATTCAAGACTTCGTAAGAGAGCAAATTTCAATAACTAATTTAAAAAAGCCGGTGGGTATTGTTCAATCCGAGAACAGTACCCACCGGTATCTTATTTGATATGTTTACTCTATAATTATTCCGCCGATGATCGCAATATTGTGACGTTTTAAGATCTCTTTAAGTCTGTAGATATCATTTCGCAGAGTTTTCTCACTCATTCCGGCAATTATAACTCCGTCTAAATTGGTCATGCTGTTGAAGCTGTTTGAATGTTCCAGTACGTTCTGGATTATTGTAGTGCTCTTTCCGTGTTCGGACAGTTTGGCTGACAGTTTATTGAGCAGATCGGAATTCTCGAATTCAGATTTGCATGTGATTATGGCAGACTTAAAGTCATTTTTATTTTCAAGTGATAAAGATATATCTGTTGCGCAAAGATCTATATCATTATTCTCATCCAATTTCTTTTGCATGTGCTGCAGTTTATTGATGAGTTTGTCAATGGGGGACTTGAAAGCACGGTTTCTGATTATGTTTCCAAAATGTGTAATACCAAACAATTCCGTCAGATTGTCGGCATAGTCCAAACGATTAGTCATAATAAAGTTAAGAGAATGAAAACATACAGATAAAAATAATCCGCAGAATAAACCCAGTATCAGATTTTTCATCAACATCTTTATTAATTCCGTTTTTGTGATACCCGTATTAACGGGCAGGTTTTCTTCTGATCCATCGCCTGTTAAGGATGCCGTGTCTTCAGCCGATCCTTGTGCAAGCTGAGCTTCTATTTGTATTTCTTTAATATCGATGGTATCGGATATTATTTTGGCAATATCCGTATCCGAAAGAGGATCGCTCTTCATGAGTTCTGACAGGTATTCGAGCTGAGGCTTATTGAATTCTTGTATTTGCTGAATAATACCGGTACATGTTTGATCAAGAAGGCTTATGGAATTATTCTGGATGTCTTCAATATATTTTGAGTATATGATCTCGGTTGTTTCGGATATTACCGTGATCGTATATTCGCCATACAATTCGGAGATGGAATCTTTGCTGGAGTGTATAAATTCTATTGCCGATTCCATTAATTGTGTACAGATTTCTTTTTCCGGATACAGAAAAGATAACTTAATAATACTTCTGCGGTTGTTTCCGTCCACCTGACCTTCAAATGATACAAGGTAATCCCATGAATAGATCGAATTCCCGGTATAATTATTGGCGTATTCGTGATATGAGATATCCTCGATAAGTTTCTGATACAGATTCGTAATATTGGCAATATCGCTTCCTTCTTCGGCAGTGATATCGATTATGGCTGTTGAATGCGGTGTGGCATTGACGTCGATCAGCATATATGGGGTATTGGAATAGTAAGCTTTCAGATCCTGATAATTTTTGATAGATGCATAGCAGTTATTTGCTGAATTGATATCCACCGGCATGAGAATGGAGGGCTCAATGGCATCGCTTCCTTCATTGTTTTCATCAACGGCGTCTGTGGAAGCGGATACTTCTTCTGCGGTTGGCAGATTATTTGTTTCGTTTATTAAATTACGGATTTTTCGGATTCCGAACGGAAGGAACAGAATAACTGTTGCGAATGCTACTGCAAGGATGCTTCTCCAGCGCTTAGCCAAATAAAAGAATAAACTGATGATATTAATCTCTATCTCTCTGGCGGAATTATCCATATATTTTCCCTCTCACAATAATGACCGTTATCGGCTAATATGATTGTATACGTATATTGGCTACTCTTCAATAAATTATTGGGAGCGAAATGCTGTTGAGGCTCCCTTCTCCGGCGGCTATTGACACATCACTTTGATGGTGATAGTATTTGCGTTAAGTTAATAAAAAACGGTAGAGGTTGCGCCGATCATTACTAAGAAGTCAGATGTGACGTACACAGATGAAGACTTGTGAAAGGGTGAGGCGCCGAAGGAACGATCGATACGTAAGACCGGATCCTGGGCATGCGGAGAATATCCGTATGACTGTCATCCTTATAAGGGATGGGGAGCTATCAAATTATTTTGTTGATAACGGCTGACCGTATTTTATTACGTGTCAGTCTTTTTTTATAAGACTGACGTAGTAAAAAACCTTTTTTCGAGAGGAGAAACAAAATGAGCAAACCTATTTTCACAGGAGCTGCAGTTGCACTCGTAACACCCATGACCGCTGACGGAAGCGTTAATTTCGAAAAGCTTGACGAGCTTATCGAGTTCCAGATCTCCGGCGGAACCGATGCCATCGTAGCATGCGGAACCACAGGCGAGGCATCAACCCTTACCCATGAGGAGCATCTTAATGTCATCAGACATACCGTAGAGAAGGTTGCAGGACGTGTCCCCGTTATTGCAGGAACAGGATCAAACAGCACCGAGACCGCTATTTACCTCAGCGTTGAGGCAGAGAAGGCAGGAGCCGATGCACTTCTTCTTGTTACTCCTTATTATAACAAGGCTACTCAGAAAGGACTTGTAGAGCACTTCGTAAAGACAGCCGAGTCTGTTAAGATCCCTGTTATCTTATACAATGTTCCTTCGAGAACCGGATGCAACATTCTTCCCGCAACCGTTAAGACCATTCACGAGCGTGCTAAGAATGTAGTAGCTATCAAGGAAGCAAGCGGAAACATCTCACAGGTTGCAACACTTGCATCACTTATGGATGAGGATTTTGCGATCTATTCCGGAAATGACGATCAGATCGTACCTCTTCTTTCACTGGGCGGACTCGGAGTTATCTCCGTTCTTTCAAATGTAGCTCCCCGTCAGACTCACGACATAGTAGCATCATACCTTGAGGGAGATGTTAAGAAGAGCTGCAAGCTTCAGCTTGAGGCGCTTGATCTCATCGGAAGTCTTTTCTGCGAGGTAAATCCCATTCCTGTTAAGACTGCACTCAATCTCATGGGAATGAATGCGGGCCCCTTAAGACTTCCTCTTACCGAAATGGAAGAAGCAAATGTTTCAAGACTTAAGAAATCCCTTGCGGATTACGGACTTAAAGTGGCAGAAGGCGCAGTCATTAAATTCAATGATCTTTCCAAAGACTGAGGTGCAGATATGACCAGAATAATAATGCACGGCTGCAACGGCCGTATGGGACAGATGATCACGGGCATAGTTAAAGATCGTGATGATGCCGAGATCGTCGCAGGAATAGATGTAGCGGATAATATTACCACCAACGGTTACCCGGTATTTACCGATATAAATGCATGTGACGTGGAGGCCGATGTTGTTATCGATTTCTCCACCGCATCCGCAGCAGATAAGCTTATGGACTACTGTGAGGCTAAGAACCTTCCCCTTGTGCTTTGCTCTACAGGTCTTTCCGAGGAGCAACTTTCCAAGGTTAAAGTTCTTTCGGGTAAGATTGCGGTTCTTAAGAGTGCAAATATGAGCCTCGGTATCAACCTTCTTCAGAAGCTTCTTAAGGATGCTGCAGCTATCCTTGGCCCTTCAGGATTCGATATCGAGATCGTGGAAAAGCATCACAGGATGAAACTCGATGCTCCCAGCGGAACGGCACTTGCTCTTGCGGATTCCGTAAACGAAGCTTTGGGCAATGAATATGAGTATGTCTATGACAGATCTTCCAGAAGAGAAAAGAGACCTGATAAAGAAATCGGCATCAGTGCGGTCAGAGGTGGTACTATAGTAGGTGACCACGATGTTATTTTCGCGGGTACCGATGAGGTTATCACGTTCTCACACAGTGCGTATTCAAGAGCTGTATTTGCAAAGGGTGCGGTCAGTGCAGCGATATTCCTTGCAGGTAAACAGCCCGGCTTTTATGACATGAGCAACGTTATCGAGGAGTCACTTAACAAGTAATGAGATTTCGCCCCTGTATCGATATTCACAACGGAAGAGTAAAACAGATCGTTGGATCCTCATTGAAAGATGAAGGAAGCAGTGCATCGGAAAATTTTGTGTCTGAAAAGACTTCTGTTTACTATGCCGGTATGTTTGAAGAAAAAGGTCTTAAGGGCGGACATGTCATTATCCTGAATAAAAAAGGAACTCCGGAATATGATGCGTCATATGCCGAATGCATGAATGCGCTTAGAACATATCCCGGAGGTCTTCAGGTGGGAGGCGGTATCACTCCCGATAATGCCGGTGAGTTTTTGGATGCAGGTGCGTCCCATGTTATAGTCACATCCTATGTTTTTGCAGAAGGCCTTATCAAAAAAGATAATCTTGATAAGATAAGCAAAGCAGCTTCTCCCGAAAGACTTGTTTTGGATCTGAGCTGCAAAAGGTTCGAAGACGGTTATTATATTATGACGGACAGATGGCAGAACAAGACGGATACAAAGCTCACCCCGGAGCTCCTTAAAGAACTGTCATCATACTGCGATGAGTTTCTTATTCATGCCGTTGATTCCGAAGGAAAGGCAAACGGTCCGGAAAAAGGTGTTCTTGAGATATTGAAAAACTTTGATGAGAGGCCTGTTACGTATGCCGGAGGTATCGCATCATATGACGATATAAAGAGCATCAGGGATATGTGTGACGGAAGAGTGGATATCACCGTCGGATCGGCACTTGATATCTATGGAGGAAAACTTGATACGGATGAGATCATAAGGATCTGCAGTTAAATGATTGAGGATCATAAAAAGAGCTTCGGACGCTTCCGGAGTTCTTTTTTTGTATTTTATGATATTATTGAATGCTTTTTTGCTTTATTTTGCTCATAAAACGCTAAATGTTACATCAATGTTACGAAATGTTTGCATAAATTTTTTTATAATGCTATAGTTACCCATTATCGGAATAAATAAATTTCGGAGGTTGGATGGCTTCACGTTTTGTTTATGTGCTGAAGGATTCAAAGCACAGAAAAAAAATCAGACGCCAAATGATCGTTGCATCGGATGATGTTAATGAACGGATCAAGCCTGTCAGGATTCATAAGGGACTCATTTACACCGGTACATTAATCTTATGTACCGTTCTTGGTGTAGCAGTAGGATATTTCGCCAATGAGGCCAGCATTATCAAGCACTATACCGATGGCATCGATGTCAGAAACGAGCAGATCGCATCACTTCAGTCCGAAGTTACAAGACTTAACGAAACCATCTCTTCCAAAGATTCCGAGATCATGATCCTCTCCCAGACCGTAAACACAAAGAGCAATGAGCTCGCGGATTTAAACAGTCAGCTGGAGAGCCTGTACATTCCCACCGGATTTCCTTTAAGCGGGTCCGCCACCATGTCGAATACTTTTGACGGTGACATTCCCGTTATCATTTTTAACGGTTCCGAAGGTGATTATTGTAAAGCAACCGCAGCAGGTACCGTTATCGAGATCAGAACAAATCCCAAAGGCGATGATGACGGATCCATCGCTGAATATTATGTTGCCGGTGAGACGGTAGACAGTTCCGAAAAAGAGGTAAGAGACCTCGGCTATTATACCGTCATCACGATTGACCATGGCAACGGATATCTCACCATATATATGAACGACGGTGATCCGATGGTATCCGAAGGTGATACCGTATTTGCCGGTAATACTCTTTACAATCTTAAATCGGGCAATACCTCACTGGGCTATAAGATGATTTATGAAGGCAATTTCATAAATCCGGATGAGGTTATGATAATCAGCGGCTGATCATAAGATCTTCCGCACTAAAGATTAAGGATTTTCAAGGGAGTACAGTAATGAAGAATCAGAAATTGAATATCAGTACGCTTATCGGCAAAGGTTCCGTAATGAACGGAGATTTTGCTGCTCCGGGCAGCGTCCGTATCGACGGTAAGATAACCGGCAACGTTAATGTAGAAGGAACTCTTGTCATCGGTACAAGCGGAGTTATCAAGGGAAATGTAAAGTGCGGCGGCATAGTTGTCGGCGGTGAGATCGAGGGAAATATCATTGCTCCCGAAAGAGCAGAGCTGTCTTCCACCTCGAGAGTCATCGGAGATATCCATACCGGAAATATCATCATTGATGATAAAGCCCTGTTCCAGGGAAGGTGCATTATGGATGAGGACGGAGCTCCCGTAAGAGGCAAGGAAACCTTATCTTATAAGGCCAGGGAAAGAAAAGATTCCAGAAAGGCCGCATCCGAGGTCAAGGATGCTCTGGAGGAGGCCAAAGATAATGAGCCGGAACCTGTTGTGGAGCAGGTGGTCGAAGCCGGAGAAGAGGAATAATGAGCATAATAAAACTGTGGAAAGAATCATCTTTCCACAGTTTTTTTGTGTCTTGATTTATTTGCTTTCTTTTTCTTTCATTCTGGCAAGGACTACATCATATCCGTCATTACCGTAAGTAAGACTTCTGTTAACTCTGCTGATGGTAGCGGTGGATGCTCCGGTCTTTGCGGAGATCGCAAGGTAGGTCTGTCCTTCCTTTAACATCTTGGCTACTTCAAATCTCTGGGACATACTTACCAGTTCACCGATGGTACACAGATCTTCGAAGAAAGAATAGCATTCATCGAGGGTCTGAAGTTCGAGGATGCCCTTAAAAAGCTGATCCACAGATTCCGACTTCAACTTCTCATTCATAGTAATCTGTTCTCCTTTATCCGTAAGGAACCCGCATGAGATTCCTGCTTATTACAATTACTTTTACAAGTTAAAATTTTAATACTTTAATCAGTGAAAGTAAAGAGGGCATAAGAAAGCAACAAAACATTACATAATCTGTGTCAAAATGTCTGGTTTGGTTGGTGGTTTTCATACCTTCCGGAGGATAATATGATGTTAACAATTATTGCAAAAGTGAGGTATGTATGAGAAAACATTATTTGGACAACATCAGATGGATCACCGTTGTTATAGTGCTGATTTATCACGTCTTCTATATGTATACCGCAACAGGTGTATTTGGAGGATACGGAAATATAACGGGGCTTGAGGTTCAGTATTGGGATATATACCAGTACGCGGTTTATCCATGGTTCATGTTCCTGCTTTTTATCATATCCGGAATCAGCTCAAGGTTATATCTGAATGGACATAGCGGGAAGCAGTTCATAAAGAGCAGGACCACCAAACTTCTTGTCCCTTCCACCATAGGCCTTTTTGTTTTCTGGTTTATTCAGGGATATTTCAATATGTCCTTCGGGGATGCGTTTGCCGACTTGTCCGGCGTTCCGAAGATAATACAGTATTTTATCATGGTCTTGTCGGGGATCGGAGTGCTCTGGTACATACAGATTCTATGGCTGTTTTCGGTTTTGCTTGTATTTGTAAGGAAGATTGAAAAGGACAGGCTTTGGAATCTCCTTAAGAATACAGGAATTATTCCGGTAGTATTTATGGCACTTCTTGCATTTGCCGGAGCACAGGTTCTTAATACTCCCATCATATGCGTATACCGTTTCGGATATTATGCGGTGGCGTTTTTCCTTGGGTATTTTGTTTTCTCACATGATGAGGTAATAGAGGTTTTGAAGAAATATTTCTTCCTGCTTCTTGCGGCGGCGCTTATCCTCGGCTTTGCATTTTGCTATAAATATTTTGGAGAAAATTACGCTGATGCTCCAATAAACAGATATCCTCTTTTTACTGCATTCGGATGGTTTGCATCCATGGCCGTTTTAGGAGGCAGTGCCAGGTACTTGGATTTCGTAAACAGCTTTACGGCATGGATGACAAAGAGGAATTTCGGATTATATGTATTCCATTATCTCGGAATATCTTTGGTTGCTTTTTTTATCGCAGATTGTGGGATTTTGCATCCGGCAGTCGTTTATCTGCTTTCGTTTGTTTCGGGATTTGTCACTTCCTATGTACTGTATGAAATAATATCGAGGATTCCTTTCTTCAGATGGGCGGTACTCGGTATCTCGGGAAAAAAGAAGGAGAAATAAATTGTTCAAGGATAATATCGTTAATCTCAGAAAAATACATGATATGACCCAGGAAGATCTGGCTGAAAAAGTCGGTGTTACCAGACAGGCTATAGCTAAATGGGAATCGGGTGAAACCGTACCCGATCTTGAAAAATGCAGATTGCTTGCGGAATGCTTCGGAGTTTCCCTTGACGATCTTGCCAATTATGAACCCGACGCCAATCTGGGACTTGATGTTCCTCCCAAAGGAAAGCATCTCTTCGGTCTTGTGACGGTAGGAGATAAAGGTCAGATAGTTATTCCTGCAAAGGCAAGAAAGCTTTTTGATATAAATCCCGGAGATTCTCTGGTTGTGCTCGGCGATGAGGGACAGGGAATTGCCATTATCAAGTCGGATCATTTCCTTAATCTTGCGAATATCATAAGAAAAGTCACCAAAAAATAAAGTCCGGTCTCCCGGTTTGGTTTTATTATGCGGGGATGGTAAAATACTTGTAAAAAGGAAACCATCCCCATGAAAATATCATCATTTATGTCCCTGGCAGGTTTTGGCGTCAGGACGGTTTTATTTCATAAAAAAGATCCCATACTCGGAACAGTGATAGTGACCGATAAGTGTAATCTGAAATGCAAACACTGCTCGGTAAACAATATAACTGCCGTCATCCATCCTTATGCTCAGATAAAAGGAGAGATGCAGCAGCTTTTTGATATGGGAATCCGTATTCTTTTTTTCTGCGGAGGCGAGACTTTCCTGTGGACAGACAGCGGCAAGACCATAAGAGATCTTGTCGTGGAAGCCAAGGAAATGGGCTTTCTGATAGTTAATGTTGTTACCAACGGAACACACCCCATAGATCTCCCTGAGGCAGATCTTATACTCCTGAGTCTTGACGGAGACAGAGAAAGACACAACGAAGTCCGGGGTGATACCTATGACACGATCATGGAAAATATTGCAAATGCCACGGCTGACAATATCTGCTTTTACATGGCTGTAAATCAGATCAATAAGGACGCGATAGAGCATGTTTGCCGCCTGGCAAGAGATACGAAGAATGTAAGAGCGGTTTCTTTTAATTTCCATACACCTTATCCCGATACGAGGGAACTTGCACTTACGAGGGAAGATAAGGCAGCGTGCTGTAAGACAATAGAAAAGATGATGGATGAGGGATGTCCCGTTTTTAATCTTAAGAGTGCGTTTCCCTATATCATAGCCAATTCATTCCCTACTCCGTGCCATCAGTGCGTTGTAATAGAAAACGGTAAGATCTCCACATGCGGAAGATGTATAGAAGTTCCGGGACTGTGCGATGAATGCGGTTATTTCTTTGTTGCGGAATATACACTTTTGTTCAGCGGAAACTTAAAGATCATTTTTGAAATGCTCCATACTTATCTGAAATACGTTTGATATGAGTATAAAGACTACGCTCACAAGAATGTGGCTTACAAGATCTTTTAAGCCCTTTCTTTTTACAAATGAATATGATGAGAAATTGACTTTCGGAGATCTTGATAATCTCGGATTATATGTGCATATTCCGTTTTGTGAGAAGATATGTAACTTCTGTCCCTACTGCAAAGTAGGATATGAGAAGAGTCTTTGCGACAGATACATTGATGCGCTTATCGAAGAGATCCATATGGTGGGAAAGCTTAATCCCGGTAAAAAGAAAACAACCAGCCTTTACTTCGGTGGCGGAACTCCCGCGCTTGCCAAGGACCGTCTGAAAGAGATCATATGTGCGCTTGAAGAGCACTTTATCATCACGGAAGGGATAGGTGTAGAACTTCATCCTTCGAATGTAACACCGGATACACTGCGTATTTTGAAAGATGCCGGCGTTACCAAGATCAGTATAGGCATCCAGTCATTCGGTGAGAAATTTCAAAAGGTATTGGGAAGAAATGCCGTGGATCCGGAAGAACTGAAAAAAGCCCTTGATGAAGTTCGTTTCGAAACCGTATCCATGGATTTTATCTTTGCGCTTCCCGGTCAGAACTATGAGGATATAAAGTCGGATATAGACAGGGCATTTGAATGCGGTGCCAATCATGTTGCCATATATCCTTTTATAGATTTTACCTTTACGTCCAGTAAAGTTAAGGCACGTCCCAAGAAGGAGAAAAGAGATCTTCTGGATAAGATCACCGCATATTGCACCGAAAAAGGATATCCCAGAAATTCCATCTGGACCTTTGCATGTAAAGAAGATGCAAGATATTCATCCATGACAAGGGATAATTTCCTGGGCTTCGGATGTTCCGCGACCACACTTTTAAGAGACAGATTCAAGATCAATACTTTTTCGGTTGAGGATTATTGCAACCGCATAAGAGAAGAAAAGCTCCCTACATCCCTTACCATTCACTTCACCCTGCGCCAGAGAATGGTCTATTATCTGTTCTGGACCGCATATTCCACCAAGGTTGATCCGGCCTGTTTCGAAAAGTTTTTCGGTGTTCCTTTAAAGAAGATGTACGGACTTGAGTTTGCCCTTGCCAAGCTTGCCGGATTTCTGACTGAGAAGGATGGTATATATACCATGACTCCCAAAGGAGCTTTCTATTACCATTATTACGAAAACTTCTACACTCTGGCATATATCGACAAGATGTGGGGCATCATGAGAAAAGAGGCTTTTCCGGAACGGATAGTACTTTAATATGCTCTCTTAACGGATGCGAATCTATAAATAATCGTGTATAATTAAACGGGTTATTCAGGTCAGGGGGGACTTATGGATTACGAAAAGATCATTAATGATTTTGTAAAAGAAGGTGCGGGGGAATTTATCATTACCGACAGAAAAGGCAATGTACTTTTCAGAAACGGTGTTGAGGATTTCACCGATGAACAGTGGATGGCATGGGCGGCGTTCAATATCGATTCGCAGACCATTGACCATGAGGAAGATTGGGAGATTTCCGACAGAAACGGCGGAAATTATTACAATGCCAAATCCATCCCTGTCAAAGAAGGTGACGAATGCGTTATCCTGCATCATGTTTACAATACCAGTCAGTACGCAACTCTTTTGCGTGATGTTTCGGGCTATCTTAAGGATTGGAGAGACCTGAGTTCTTTTCAGACAGCAATGCTGGAGAAGCTCTCGGGTAATTATGAATCCTGTCTGCCGGTCGTTCTAAAATACTTCAAAGTATCAAGTGCCGTTATGTTTATAGGACGTGGAAGAAAGATGGAAAGACATCTTTTGAATAAGGGCACGAAGACAATTGAATCTGTCCGTATAGCCAGGGAGGACGTTTTTGATACACCCAAGGGAGAATTCCGCAAGCTCCCGGGAATGGGGGATAACGCATATCTTTGCTATATCTCCGACAGCGCGATCCACGGAACGGATTATGCATTGTATCTTTATTCCGAAGAGCTGGAAAGCGATGACGATTTCAGCATGCATTACAATGTCATAAAGCTCTTTATTGAAAACGGACTTCTGCGTGAACAGATCACTTACGAAAGTGAGCACGATAAACTCACGTCTCTTTACAATAAGGGTAAATATATGTCCATGCTCTCCGATTTTATTCCCAAGAAAAGTCGTGTGGCAATCTATAATATGGATGTTAACTACCTTAAGAGAACCAACGATTCCCTCGGACATGAAGCGGGCGATGCGCTTTTGGTCAAAGCCGGAAAGAGTCTTCTTGCGGTTGAAAGAGACAATGTCAGAGGATTCAGAATGGGCGGAGATGAATTCATGCTCCTTGGCTGGGATCTCGAAGAGGAAGAAGCTGTTGCCATTAAGAAGGAGTGGGAGGAAGCTCTCGATAAGCTCAATAAAAATGACGGCGGTGTCGAGTGTGTGATCGCATGCGGTCTTGCTTACGGAAAGGGAGATTTTGATCTTAAAGAACTTCTGAAGAAAGCGGACGATCTGATGTATGAAAACAAAGTGGCTATAAAATTGTCACGTGGCGACGATCCCAATGCCAGGTGATCAAATAGAGAACGGAGGAGATCAAATGACTATCAATAAAACACAGGACGGAAGCAGACTTGAGATAGCAATCGAGGGAAGACTCGACACTATGACTGCACCTTCACTTGAGGAAGAGATTAAGAATTCTCTTGAAGGTATCAAAGAACTTATTTTTGATTTTAAAGACCTTGCATATGTTTCGTCCGCAGGACTTCGTGTTCTTTTGTCTGCTCAGAAGACTATGAACAAACAGGGTACCATGACCATCAGGAATGCGAACGAAGAAGTCATGGAGATTTTTGAAGTTACCGGCTTTGTAGATATTCTTACTTTCGAAGAATAAAGCCCGGAAAGGACTGACAATGAGAGAACTCAACGTTGAAGCATTGGTCGATAACCTTGATACGGTGATCGCGTTTGTCGATGAAGAACTCGACAAGCTTGAAACTTCTGTCAAGATCCGTACCCAGATAGATATTGCGGTCGAAGAACTATTCGTAAACATAGCTCATTACGCATATAATCCTCAGACGGGCCCTGCCACCGTAAGAGTTGAAGTGGAACAGGATCCCCTTGCCATTTCCATTACGTTCATAGACAAAGGCGTTCCTTACGATCCTCTTGCAAAAGCCGATCCCGATGTCACTCTTTCCGCAGATGAAAGAGAGATAGGCGGTCTCGGAATCTTTATGGTCAAGAAGAGCATGGACAGCATTGATTATGAATATAAGGACGGGCAGAATATTCTGCACATCAAAAAGATAATATGAAAAATAAAAAATTCTATATGACCGGACTTGCGGCAAGACTCATTCTGGGACTTGCGCTTTTCGTAGCTCTTGTTACGATCGGTTCGATATTTGTCGGTGTTAATACATACAGAGCATCAACCCACAGACATTACAATGATGTGGCTTATCAGGTTGCGCGTTCCGTTGAACTTCTTTTTGACAAGGAGGAACTTAAGGAATGGAGTAACGCTGCCATCGAATACAACACTACCGGAAACGGCGCCGAAAGGATAGCTCAGATAAGGGAATCGGATGAGTACAGTAAATATCTTGAGACCTTTACCGTCCTCAGACGCGGAATGGATGTGGATGACATTTTCATCGGAGCGGTTAACGGTGACGAGATCTATTACATTCTGGATACCGATCCCATGGAAGACAGAAGGTTTTCGCTTGGTGACAGAAGCGGAATCGAGGATTATTTCAGCGACGGAGTCCGCACCGCCTGGCAGACCGGTATTCCTTACAACGGATATATGATCCACGAGACCGATTACGGTTCTACCATCACGGCCGTGTACCCGATAGTTTATGAAGGCGGTACAATAGCGTTTGTGGCTGTAGAATCCCCAATGAGGACTCTCCAGTCGGATGTTAACAGTTATATTTTTACCGTGCTGATAATCGTATGTATCATCTCTGTCATCCTCTTTGTCCTTACTGCACTTATATTGGTTAATCTGCTTATCAGACCTATCAAGACGATCTCTCACGAAGCGGCATACTTCGTAGATAATAAAAATGAGATTTCCGAAAATCTCAAGAAGATAAAAAATCATGATGAGATACAGGTTCTTGCCGAAAGCGTTCTCAAGATGGAGATCGGTATCAATGAATACATTTCCAACCTGACCAAAGTTACGGCAGAGAAGGAGCGTATAGGAGCGGAGCTTAATGTCGCTGCCAAGATCCAGGCGGATATGCTCCCGAGAATATTCCCGGCATTCCCCGAGAGAAAAGAATTCGATCTTTATGCTTCCATGAATCCGGCAAAGGAAGTAGGCGGAGACTTCTATGATTTCTTCATGATAGATGATGATCATATCGGTCTTGTAATAGCCGATGTATCGGGTAAGGGAGTTCCCGCATCTCTTTTCATGGTCATAGCAAAGACTCTTATCAAAAACAGAGCACTCCTCGGAGGATCTCCTTCGGAAGTTCTTTCATATGCTAACGACCAGCTTGGAGAAGGAAACGAGGCAGAACTATTCGTAACCGTATGGTTTGCCATCATAGAGATATCGACCGGTAAGGGAATCGCTGCAAACGCAGGACATGAACATCCCGCGCTTCGCAAAAAAGACGGGGCATTTGAACTGGTAAAATACCGTCACTCACCTGCGGTAGCAACGATGCCGGGTATAAACTTTAAAGAGCACGAATTTAAACTTGATCCCGGTGACAGTCTGTATGTATATACCGACGGTGTTACCGAGGCTACAAGAAGTGACAATGTACTTTTCGGAACGGACAGAATGATCGTATCACTCAATAAGGATCCCGAAGCGGATCCCAAGACGATGCTTGAGACTGTGCGTGACGATATCGATGAATTCGTCGGCGACGCACCTCAGTTTGACGATATAACAATGCTTGGGTTTAAGTATATGGGATCAGAAGAATCTCCACTGACTTAAGAGATATCCGGGTATCACTACTATGATAAAGAATAACCAGCTTGTCAGGGTGAAGACCTTGACGAACTGCTTTCCGCGTCCGGGATATTCTCTTACGTAGATCCTGTAGTTGATGACGGATGCAAGAGAACCGATAAGGGAACAAAGGCCCGCGGTATCCGCTCCGTAGATGAGTCCCGCAAAGCTTTCCGAGAAAGGATAGAGTACTATCGAAGCGGGAACGTTGGAAATCACCTGGCTGAGTAGTATTACCGAAACATATTCGTGTCCCGCAACGGTCTTCTGAAGAAAGGCTTCTATGGAAGGGTTTGCGGTGATCGAAGACGAGAATACGAAAAAGCAGAAGAATGTTACGAGGAGAACATAGTCCACGCTTCTGAGCAGTTTTCTGTTTACGATAAGGACCGCTGCAATGACGATAAGCACTGCCGCGGGCCAAAGATCGGTTCTGGATACGATGACAATAAGGATCATGACAAACAGGGCAAGATAGGTTATACGTCTTGCCTTGTATTCTTTTTTCCAGGGAACCAGATCAAGCCGGAACTCAATCTTCTTACCCTTTTCGCGTCTGAAATAAACTGTTACGAATATTATGAGAAGTATTCCCGAGCTTACGCACAAAGGTGCCATGTGAAGGATGAACCTTCCCGCCCCGACTCCCGAGCTGTTGAATAGAAACAGGTTTTGAGGGCTTCCGAAAGGCATTAGAAGAGAGCCACGGATCGCAGCAATGTTTTCCATGGATATGATGGGGAGTATGCATTCTTCTCTGCCGACACTTCTGAAGAGAAGTATGGTGAGGGGGACAAATATGATGAGTGATACATCATTTGTCACGAACATTGATGTAAAGAAAACTCCGAATATCAGGAAGAGTGAAAGTGACACCATGGTCGAAAATCCGGAGCTGTACTTAACGAGGGGTCTGAAGAGATCTTCCTGCTTGAAGCCTTCAAGTACGGTGAGCATCATGAACAGGATGCCGAGGGTATGCCAGTCAATTGCTCCGAGAAGTTCTTTGCCCGGAGGGGTTATGAACAGTGATATTACCGCTGCCAATATGGAAACGGGCAGCATGGGATCTTTTTTTATTTTGGCGATAAGTTTATTCATCATATGTGTTCTCCGAAAAAAATCGATGTAAATTGTATCACATAGTGTCAAGATACTGTATAGGGAATGAAAACTTGCCATATAGTATTCAAAACTATATAATAAATATGTTCTTTATTAGGACATTTACCAATATTTATGGAGTTTTTGGGGATTTCCCCATGTGTCATGCCGATGAGCGAAGAAAAATTTACAGAAACAGTAGAACGTGCAATAGATAATCTCAGGACCATCAATACCATTTCTCCGGATGAATTTCCGGCGATGGAGCTTTATATGGATCAGCTTACTACCTTTATGGACAGAAAGCTTTCGGGTCTTGTAAGAAAGCCTTCCAAGGACAAGGTGCTGACCAAGACCATGATCAACAATTATGCCAAGAATCATCTGATCCAGCCTCCCGTTAAGAAGAAATATTCCAAGGAGCATATGCTGGAGCTTTTGTTTATTTTCTATTTCAAGTCATTCCTTTCCATAGGAGATATCCAGACGCTTCTTTCACCTCTTGCGGAGGAACTTGACGGAAAAGGATATACCGCAGAAAGGCTTTATGCGCAGATGATCCAGGCCGGCAAGGGTGCAAGAGGAAAGCTGAAAAAAGACCTTGATGAGAAGGTCGAAAAGATAGATCGGGCCTTTGATGATGCTCCGGAAGACGAAAGAGAGTATCTCAAGAAGTTCAGCTTCATCTGCCAGCTCGGATATGACATCTATCTGAAAAAGACCATTATCGAGCATATGATCGATGACATGGCTGAAGAGCAGTTCCTCAGGGAAAATCCCGACGATAAATGATACATACAAAAAAGACATCTCACTTTCACGGCGGGATGTCTTTTCTATTTGCTGTATTTTTGTGAAACGAAGAATTGTTTTAAAGTTTTTATAAGGTCCGCTTTGTTTATGGTCTTTAGCAGATAGCCGGCAGGCCGCAGGCTCATGACTTTCATTATGCTTTCCTTATCGTTTTTGCCCGTAAGGAAAATTACGGGGATGCCGGATATCTCCGGATCGGACTTCATCATCTCGTAGACCTTCGGTCCGTTGGTGATGGGCATATCGTAATCGAGAAGCAAAAGATCAATCTGATTGTTAGACATGTGATTGATGGCCTGAAGCGCCGAAGATACGATGGTGACATTATAGTCGTTCTTAAGCCATTCCCTGATTATCTTGAGATAGGTTGCATCATCGTCCACTACGAGAATGTTCTTTTTTTGCGTAAAGTCGTCCGACGTGTATTTGTTCATATCGCTTATGAGCCTTGCCATATCCAGGGGACGCGCCATGGTATCGCAAAGCGAAGCCTGAGGAATGGTCCTGCACGCATACTGAAATTCGTCGGGATCGCCTATGAGGTACAGGAGCTTGTTTTCCTCGATGCACAAATCCTTCATGTACACCAAAACGGAAGATATAAGTTCTATGTTCTCAATCCCGTCGGTGTAAAAGAGAATGAGCGCACAGTCTTCCTTATATCTCTGGATCGAATTGACGTTAACCGGCTCTTCCAAAACATTGAAACCGGCTTTGATCAGTCCGCCGGTAATGGCACTAGTCATGAAATTTTTCTCTTTTCTGATGAAAAGGATCGATGCCATTTTTTATACCTCATTTACATAATAATAACATTTTATAATGCTTTATATATCGCATGAAAGATGAACAATTATTAAATGTTTGTAAAGCGGTTTCGCGGCATTTAAAAAGACCGTGCGAGTCCCTTGATTTTCTTGCAAGAAGGGGGATTTTTAGGTATAATTTTATCGCTGTGAATTTTATGGCAATTTATCTACAGGAGGGATACAAAAATGGGACTTATCAGTGCCGCAATGTCAGCAGCAGGCGGAACACTTGCCGATCAGTGGCTTGAGTTTTTCTACTGCGACTCCATGTCTAATGACGTCCTTCTCACCAAAGGACAGATGAGAACAAATGGTTCTAGAAACAGCAACACTAAGGGAAATGACAATATCATTTCAAACGGATCCAAGATCGCAGTTAACGAGGGTCAGTGCATGATCATCGTTGATCAGGGTGCCGTAGTTGATTTCTGTGCCGAGCCCGGTGAGTTCATTTATGATACATCGACCGAGCCTTCACTTTTCTATGGAAAACTTGGTGAGAATCTTCTCAATACCTTCAAGACCATAGGTAAGAGAATCGCTATGGGCGGTAACACCGGCAAGGATCAGAGAGTATATTTCATAAATACCAAAGAGATCCTTCAGAACAAGTGGGGAACTCCTCAGACCGTTCCCTTCAAGATCGTTGATCCCGATCTCGGAATGAAGCTTACCGTTAACATCAAGGCTAACGGCGAGTACTCTTTCAGGATCGTAGATCCCCTTCTTTTCTATAAGCATGTTTCCGGTAACGTTACCGGCGACTACACCAAGGACAATCTTGCTTCCATTATGAAGTCTGAGCTTTGCAGCGCACTTCAGCCTGCATTTGCCAAGATCTCCGCTCAGCGTATCGAGTACGATCAGCTCGTAGGACATACCACCGAGCTTTGCAACATCCTCAACGAAGAGCTTTCATCTCAGTGGGGAGACTTAAGAGGTATCAACATCGCTTCCATCTCCATCAATTCCGTTAAGGCTAATGAGGAAGATGAGAAGAGGCTTAAGGATGCTCAGGAGAGAGCAGTCTACAGAGATCCCAACATGGGCGCTGCAGCCATGACTCTCGGAACCGTAAATGCTATGGAAGCAGCTGCAAAGAACACCTCTACCGGTCCCATGATGGCATTCGCAGGAATGAACATGGCCGGCATGATGGGCGGACAGCAGGCAGCAGGTATGTATCAGATGGGTCAGGCACAGAATATGTATCAGCAGCCCATGCAGCAGCCTCAGATGCAGGCAGGTGCTGTAGCAGCAGCTCCCGTTAACGGATGGACCTGCTCATGCGGCGCAACCGGTAATACCGGAAGATTCTGCGGAAGCTGCGGATCACCCAAACCTTCGGATGCAGGCTGGACCTGTTCCTGCGGAACCGTAAATCAGGGTAACTTCTGCAACAATTGCGGCGCTAAGCGTCCTTCAGGCGCACCTCTTTACAAGTGCGACAAGTGCGGATATGAGCCCGAGGATCCCGCAAATCCTCCCAAGTTCTGCCCTCAGTGCGGTGATCCCTTCAACGAGGCTGACATCAAGCAGTAATAATTATTTTGAGTATCAAGAGCCCGTCCTCAAAATGGGGACGGGCTTTTTGAAAGGATGACAAAGATGCAGGCAACTCTTATTTTATGGATCGTGTTCCTTGTTCTTTTTTTCGCAGCGGTCATAACCGGTGCAGTGATTGTTCATAAGATAAAAGCCAAGGCCCGTCAGATCTCCAGGGATGTGTTCGGGAATGACGATCTTCTCGGATCGTTAAAAAAGAATGAGCAGGAATATCTTCAGACTCCCAGATCGGTCTCCGACGGATCTTCCATTTATGCGCCCAAACTTGCCAAGGATTTTCCCGAGTTTAATGTGGCCGAGATGACCGCCAGAGCAGAGAACTGTCTCAGGGAGTATCTCATGGCGATAGACACCAGAGATGCTTCAAAGCTTCAGGACGGAAATGAAGAACTTAAAGAAGCTCTTTTCCTGAGATTAAACGATCTTAATCTCCGCGATATCAAAGAACATTACGAGGGTATCAAGATTCACCATACAGTTTTGAATACCTATAATAAATTCCCCGGAAGATGCGTTGTCAGATTCCAGTCATCCCTCCAATACACTTTTTGGGCTGAGGATGCAAACGGCAAGATCATCAGAGGCAGGAAGGATACTTTGGATCAGACCAGATATTCCATCGATTGCTGCTACATTCAGGATGCCGATAAAGTTGAGAATATCGCTGCAGCAGGACATGCACTCAACTGTCCCAACTGCGGAGGTGCGATAACAAATCTCGGTGTTAAGACTTGTCCTTATTGCGGATCCGTCGTGACCGAGTTCAATATCAAGGTATGGAATTTCTGTGCGATCAAGGAGAGCGTTTAATGGGTCTTACTGACGGTTTAAATCCTATGCAGCTTGCCGCTGTCACAGCCCCCGACGGCCCCCTTTTGATCCTTGCGGGAGCAGGATCGGGCAAGACACGCACACTTACATACAGGATCGCATATCTCATATCCGAGAGAAGAGTAAATCCTTATAACATTCTCGCTGTTACATTCACCAACAAAGCGGCGGGAGAGATGAGGGAAAGGGTAGAGAATCTGGTTGGACCGGATGCAAGGTTCATGCAGGTTTCTACCTTTCATTCCGCATGCATGAGGATACTCAGGTCGAATATAGCGCTTTTGGGATATGATGACAGATTTACCGTATACGACACGGATGACCAGAAGTCCGTTATGAAAAGCGTATGCAAACGCCTGAACATCGACACCAAGAGATATAAAGAAAGATCAATACTTTCGGAGATCTCATCCGCCAAAAACGAGCTCATGGGTGTTTCGGAATACGAAAAATACGTTTTAAACGATTTCACCAAGACTGTTTATGCAAGGTGTTACAGCGAATATCAGGAGACTCTTAAAAAGAACGGGGCCGTTGATTTTGATGACATCATAATGTTGACGGTAAAGCTGTTCAGAGAATTTCCCGAAGTTCTTGATAAGTATAGGGAGAGATTTAAATACATCCTTGTTGATGAGTATCAGGATACAAATACAGCACAGTTCGAACTTATAAGACTGCTTGCGGACAAATACAGAAATCTCTGCGTAGTGGGTGACGACGATCAGTCCATCTACAGATTCCGCGGAGCAAATATCAGAAATATTCTGGATTTCGAGGAGCATTATCCCGAAGCTACCGTAATAAAGCTTGAACAGAATTACCGCTCGACCAGATATATCCTTGATGCGGCCAATTCCGTAATAAGCAATAATACCGGCCGTAAGGATAAGAGACTCTGGACGGACGAAGAGGGCGGCAAGAAACCTGTTTTCAATCAGTTCGATACCGCATTCGAAGAAGCGGAGTACATAGTCTCCGACATAAAGCATCGTAAGAAGATGGGAACGGCGGATTACGGAAGCTGTGCGGTTTTATACAGAACAAACGCACAGTCCCGTATCATAGAAGAAAGACTCATCATGGCGGGCATCCCCTACAATGTGGTCGGGGGCATTAATTTCTATTCGAGAGCCGAGATCAAGGATATCCTCGCATATCTGAAGGTGGTCGATCTGGGAATAGATGATCTGTCTGTCAGAAGAATAGTAAATGTTCCTAAGAGAGCCATAGGAAACGCCACTCTCGAAAAGGTTCAGGATTATGCGGAGGCAAGGGATCTGTCCCTTTATACCGCGATGGTTCAGGCGGATGACATTCCCGGACTCGGCAAGACTGCGGCCAAGCTTAATGCTTTCACCGATCTTATAGGTGTTCTCAGGGGCTATAGGGATAACGGCACCATAGCCGAGCTCATCGCCAAGATAATAGAACTTACGGATTATGAGGAATATCTTAAGGATCTGGATGAAGAAAAGGCGGACGACCGTATCGGCAACGTTAACGAGCTTGTAAGTAAGGCGGTAGCTTTTTCGGAAAACAGACCTGATGCAACACTGTCGGATTTCCTGGAGGAGGTTGCGCTGGTAAGCGACCTGGATTCGGCAGACCTTTCGGAACAGAGAGTCCTTCTTATGACCCTTCATTCCGCAAAGGGACTTGAATTTCCCATCGTATATCTGACCGGAATGGAGGACGGACTGTTCCCCGGATATCTTGCTGTGTCCTCCGGAGACCCCGAAGATATCGAAGAGGAAAGACGACTTGCTTATGTCGGAATGACAAGAGCCGAGAAAGAACTGATCATGACCTGCGCCAAGGCTAGAATGCTTCGCGGAGAGACCCAGTTTAATCCGGTCAGCAGATTTGTTACGGAGATCCCTTCGGAATGCGTTGAAGGCTATATTCCCAGGAGAAAAAAGCCTTCATATGACGATTATGATGAGGGATATTCAAGAAAAACCTACAGCTATCAGACGATCGAAAGGAATCCGGCAAGAAGGGCGGATGAGAAGGTGACTCCCGTAAAGGCTGTATTTTCCAAGGATTCATTCGCGTCTTTGGGCATCAGAAAAGGTGTGGGTGGCGCATCTTCTCCGGCAGAGGTGGATTATGGCGTGGGAGACAGGGTAAGGCACTTCAAATTCGGGGCCGGAACCGTGACAAATATCGTCAAAGAACCCAGAGATTATAAGGTTACCGTGGACTTTGACGCACACGGTACAAAAGTGATGTATGCTTCCTTTGCAAAACTTGTTAAGGAGTGATACAATAAGTTGATTTACCAGGGCTAAGAATACAAAATGTGATTTATGCTTGCGTAAATAATATAGTGACTATATATGTGGAAAGGCGGTACATATGAGTTGTAAGGGCAATTGCAAAAAAGCGGATCTTAAGAACAAGCTTGGACTTGATATCGATCAGCTCAAGGATTTTGGCGGTTCACAGGCTGCCAGAGTTGCCGAACTCGCTGCAGCTGCAGGACTCGGTAATCTGATCTCAAGACCTTCCGATGATGAGGAAGATGAGAAGAAGTCACATGCGGGACTTGTTATCCTCGCCATTATCGGCATTATCGCAATCGGTTGCCTTGTAGGATATGTCATTTATCGTCACTTCTGCCCCGATTATCTCGAGGATTTCGATGACGAGTTCGAAGATGACGAATTCGAAGACGATGATTTCTTCGCTGACGAAGCGGACAGCTGATCATGAAGAGAGGCCAGATCGTCGAGGGATTTGCCATAAGCTGTGATTACCCCTGTAAAGCACGTGTACAGTGTGAAGAGGGGATTGTTGCAGTTAAGAATGCACTTCCCGGACAGAAGGTCCTTGTACGTATCGGTAGAAGCAGAGACGGCAGAGCGGACGGTTCACTCGTAGAAGTTTTATGCCGCAGCACACTTGAAACTGGCAGGATATGCGCACACTTCGGGGATTGCGGAGGTTGCGCATATCTTTCTATGTCCGAAGGTGATGAGGTTAACCTCAAAGGCGAGCAGATGAAGAAGCTCTTCGCGGGGAGAGCGGATCAAAGCGAGAGAAAATACGGCAAGGCACCGGAGTGGGACGGGATCAAACAGTCCCCCAGAGTATACGGTTACAGAAACAAGATGGAATTTTCCTTCGGAGACGAGACAAAGGGAGGAGATCTCAATGTCGGACTTCATAAAAGAGGAGCTTTCCATGACATAATAGATACCTCGGATTGTCTGATCGTTGATGAGGATTACAGAACAATACTCGCTCTTACAAGGGATTATTTCAGAGATAAGAAAACGCCGTTTTACCACAAGACATTACGAAGCGGATATTTACGAAACCTGATGGTAAGGAAAGCCGCCCATACCGGAGAGATACTGGTGTGTCTTGTAACCGCTTCTTCCGAAAAATGGGGAGAAGATGACAGCAGTTTGCTGGACGGTTATATAAAGGTACTTACAGGTGCTTCCTATACGGGCACTCTGAAAGGAATAGTTCATATCATATGTGATTCGCTTTCCGATGCGATCGTTCCCGACAGAACCGATCTTATCTGGGGTGAGGACTATATAAACGACAGACTTTTGGGACTCGACTTTAAGATAGGACCGTATTCTTTTTTCCAGACAAATTCCTACAGTGCGGAGGTGCTGTACGGAATGGTAAGAGAATATGTGGGCCTTTGCGGAGGCACGGAAGGTAAGACGGTTTACGATCTTTATTGCGGAACCGGAACCATAGCCCAGATAGCTGCTCCTTCCGCAAGCAAGGTTTACGGGGTCGAGATCATACCCGAAGCCGTTCGCGCGGCAGTAGATAACGCGGAGAGAAACGGCATAACCAATTGTGAATTCATATGCGGTGATGTACTTAAGGTTTTGGATGACCTTACGGATAAACCGGATATCATCATACTGGATCCGCCCAGAGACGGAATTCATCCCAAGGCGCTTCCAAAGATTATTGATTACGGCGTTGACCATATCGTATACATTTCATGTAAGCCCACATCTCTCGAAAGAGATCTGGAGATGTTTCTTGATCGGGGTTATATGATAGAGCGCTACGGCTGTGTCAATCAGTTTCCCTGGACAAGGGAGGTTGAGACCGTAATGTTACTCAGGAAAAAATAAAGTTAAGATAGATTTAAAGTGGCAATGCAGGATAAGCCTGCAGATCAGAAAGGAAGATTTTATGAAAAGAACAGACATCCATCGCATCCTGATAATCGGATCGGGCCCCATCATCATCGGCCAGGCCTGCGAATTCGATTATTCCGGAACACAGGCCTGCAAGGCTCTCAGAAAGCTCGGCTATGAGATAATCCTTGTAAACTCAAACCCCGCTACCATCATGACAGACACTGAGACGGCGGATGTCACCTATATCGAGCCTCTTAACGTAAAGAGACTTACCCAGATCATCGAGAAGGAGCGTCCCGATGCACTTCTTCCCAACCTTGGCGGACAGTCCGGACTTAACCTTTGTTCGGAACTTGCACAGGCAGGTGTACTTGAAAAATATAACGTTAAGGTAATCGGTGTTCAGGTAGATGCCATCGAAAGAGGAGAGGACAGAATCGAGTTCAAGAACACTATGGATGAGCTCGGAATCGAGATGGCACGTTCACAGGTTGCTTACAGCGTAGATGAGGCTGTAGAGATTGCATCACGTCTCGGCTATCCTGTAGTACTCAGACCCGCTTATACCATGGGAGGTTCAGGCGGCGGACTTGTATATAACGTAGAAGAACTTAAGACCGTCTGTGCAAGAGGTCTTCAGGCATCCATGGTTCATCAGGTTCTCGTAGAAGAATCTGTCATCGGATGGGAAGAGCTTGAACTCGAGGTAGTAAGAGATTCAACCGGTAAGATGATCACCGTTTGCTTCATCGAGAATATCGATCCCATGGGAGTTCATACCGGAGATTCTTTCTGCTCCGCACCCATGCTCACTATTTCACAGGAAGTTCAGGACAGACTTCAGAAGTATGCATACAGCATCGTTGATAAAGTACAGGTTATCGGCGGATGTAACTGTCAGTTTGCACACGATCCCAAGACCGATCGTATCATCGTGATCGAGATCAATCCCAGAACATCAAGATCTTCCGCACTTGCTTCCAAAGCTACGGGATTCCCCATCGCACTTGTTTCTGCAATGCTTGCATGCGGACTTGATCTTAAGGATATCGAGTGCGGCAAGTACGGCACTCTCGATAACTATAAGCCCGACGGAGATTACATTGTAATCAAATTCGCAAGATGGGCATTTGAGAAGTTCAAAGGAGTTGACGATCATCTCGGAACTCAGATGAGAGCCGTAGGTGAAGTCATGAGTATCGGTAAGACCTACAAGGAAGCATTCCAGAAGGCTATCAGATCTCTTGAAAAGAGCAGATACGGACTCGGCTTCGTTAAGAACTTCCATGACATGAGTCTTGATGAGCTTAGAAAAGAACTTGTAAATCCCACCTCAGAGAGACAGTTCATCATGTATGAGGCTCTCCGCAAGGGAGCAAGCATCGATGAGCTTCATGAGATGACCAAGATCAAGAAGTATTTCATCGAGCAGATGAAGGAACTTGTAGACGAAGAGGAAGCTATCATTGCCTCAACTAACGGAAAGGTTCCCACAGTCGATGTACTTACCAAGGCTAAGAAGGACGGATTCTCCGACAAGTATCTTGCACAGATCTGCAAGGTGAGCGAAGAGGAGATAAGAAATGCCCGCGAGGCAGCAGGCGTAGTAGAAGGCTGGGAAGGCGTTCACGTAAGCGGAACCAAGGACAGCGCTTATTACTACTCAAGTTACAATATCGAAGACAAGAGCGTTGCTTCCGATAATTCCAAGAAGGTTATGATCCTCGGCGGCGGTCCCAACCGTATCGGCCAGGGTATTGAATTCGACTATTGCTGTGTACATGCTGCATTTGCACTTAAGAAACTCGGTTATGAGACTGTTATCGTTAACTGTAATCCCGAGACCGTTTCAACCGACTACGATACATCCGACAAGCTTTACTTCGAGCCTCTTACCCTTGAAGATGTTCTCAGCATCTACAGGAAAGAAAAGCCCGTCGGAGTCATTGCACAGTTCGGAGGACAGACTCCTCTTAACCTTGCTGCAGATCTTAAGAAGTATGGTGTTAACATTCTCGGAACCACTCCCGAGACCATCGATATGGCAGAGGACAGAGATCTGTTCCGCGATATGATGGACAGACTCGAGATTCCCATGGCAGAATCCGGAATGGCATCCGATGTAGACGGAGCAAAAGAGATCGCACACCGTATCGGTTATCCCGTTATGGTACGTCCTTCATATGTCCTCGGCGGAAGAGGAATGGAAGTCGTACATGATGACGAGCAGATGGATGTCTATATGAAGGAGGCTGTAGGAGTTACTCCCGACAGACCCATCCTTATCGACAGATTCCTTCACAACGCTACCGAGTGTGAGGCAGACGCTATCAGCGATGGCGAGAATGTATTCGTTCCCGCAGTTATGGAGCATATCGAACTTGCAGGTATCCACTCAGGAGACTCTGCTTGTATCCTTCCTTCCAAGCACCTTACCGAAAAGCAGGTTGCTACCATCAAGGATTACACCAGAAAGATCGCTAAGGAGATGCATGTTGTAGGTCTTATGAACATGCAGTATGCTATCGAGGATGATGTAGTATACGTACTCGAGGCCAATCCCAGAGCATCACGTACCGTTCCTCTTGTATCTAAGGTATGTGACATCAACATGGTCAAGCTTGCAACAGAGATCATGATGAGCTCCATCACAGGTGAGGCTTCACCCGTACCCGGACTTAAGGACAGAACGATCCCTTATTACGGAGTCAAGGAAGCGGTATTCCCCTTCAACATGTTCCCTG
>JAEEGK010001432.1_pt1 | contig 59886 bp, 45 predicted proteins | sample 8958771 | NCBI WGS metagenome assembly JAEEGK01 (sample SAMN16246547, study PRJNA631951) | gut metagenome | biome: gut microbiome; feature: rumen; material: SC-attached | host: Bos | place: Iran: Karaj | collected 2018-10 | reverse complement strand
TTATCTTAACATCTCTTAATACTGGATCTTCTAAAATACCAGAATCTCTAACACCTTCTAATGATTTAACGAAGGATTGAGTGGTATTAAATTCCATAATAACGTTAGTAGTATATACTTGAATTTGTTCAAATAAATATTCACTATATAATCTTTGAGTTCTTAAATAATTTAAATATGGAACAAAACAAATTGCAATTACAGTGTAAACTATTGAAATAGGAACACTATAAAAATACAAGAATGTTATTACTGCAGCTATTCCACCCATTAATACAACTTGAACAGTATACTGTCTAAAAGAATACTCATATCCTAATTCTTTTGTTTTTTGCTTAACTTCACTATAACTATAAGGTGCGTAAGAATTATAAACGCTAGCTACAGTATCGGCAAAGAACTTATATACATTATCGCCCTTATTAAATCTATATGCTAAAACAAATATAGCAATAACTAACCATAATACTAACTCCATAACATCACCTCATTTATAAAACTTCTGTTGTAGTAGCAGTTGCTACCGGTTGAGCCGGCGCTGCACTACTAGGAACTGTTACAGTCGGAAAAGCAGGTTGCGCAGTCTGTGGCTGTGCTACAGCTGCAGGTGTTGCCGTTGCAGCTACTTGAGCTGGCTGAGCAACAGGTTGTACTGGTTTTGGCTGTGGTGCCGCTTGAGCAGGTGCCGCAGGTTGAGTTGCAACCGGTGCAGGCGCTGGTGCTGTCGCAGCAGTAGCCGCTGGTGCAGGTGCTGCTGGTTGCACTGCAGGCTGAGCTGCAGGTTGTGCAGGAGCAGCAGTTGTTCCACTTGCTGTTGCTGATGAATCTTCTTTTTTGTCAAGCGATTGAGCCGGAGGCTCTGTTTTCTCTGTAGCTTGTGTATTTAAAGCTGCAGCCATCGTATTGACAGTAGTTTTAGTTGCTAAGTTATCCTCAGAACTATCACGATAATTTGATAAATCCTCTTTTTCCTCAGCATCCCCTAAACCGAAGATATCATCATCTTCAAAATAAACGTTACCAATTGCTAAATAATCAATCAACTTCTTAGTTGGATTACGCAATGTAACTTTTCCATCTAAAGTCTTTTGATATAATTCATTAGATCTTGGATGGTTATCTTCATCTACATAGAATTCACAAACTTCCATAATTTCACGTTGAAATCTACCTAATACTTTAGAGTAGTAACCTTTAACGTAAATACCAATTTGAATATATCTATGAATTGATGATAAGTATTGTTCAATATCTTGACTACCTTCCAACAAAGCGTACATACGCATTGGAATACTTGATGCTTTATCGGCATGGATAGTTGATATAACGTGGTGACCAGAAGAAATAGAGTTACGTACAGCCATAACAGCTTCAGCAGAACGAACCTCGGCAAGTAGAATCCAAATTGGGTTCTGACGCATGCAGGCAACCAATGCTTCTGTATATGAAGCAATATTATTTGTCTTCATAGCAACAATATCACGATGAGGGAAAATCTTATCTAAGTGAAGCTCTAATGTATCCTCAATAGATATGATTTTCTCATCTTCTTTAGTGTTACTAGCTAAATATTTAACTAGCTCAGTTTTACCTGAACCAGTTTCACCGGCAATCATAATATTACAATGACCCCAAACGCATTTGATCAAGAAATCATGCATTTGTTCTGTAACATATTGCTCAGTTATTAATTTATCTTTGTTTAAACGTATTTTTGCTGGTGTTTTACGTATCAAGCAAGCAATTCCGTTAGTTGCAATGGAATCATGTACGAAGTTCATACGTAACTCAGCACTTTCGGAGTCTAGGAATGGATGAGCCATATTAAAAGTTCTACCCATAACATTCGCACATTGGAAAGCCAGTTTTTCCATAAATGGATTATTTATATCTGGTCTTTCAACTTGAAAAACTCCTCTGGACAATGTTTTTAACCAGACTTGACCGCCATTACTATATGAAATATCGGTTACGTCATCGTCTTCTAAGAATTCGGACAACGGACCGAAGTCCATCTGGGAGAAAACATTCTTCTCATCCATACAAACACCTTCTTTATTCTTTTGAACTACAAACGAATTAACATTGAGTTAAATCAATACATTCATTTTGAATTGAGTGAGTCTTATTTAAAATCATTGATTTTAATTCATCACTTTGTAACTTAGTAGCAGCTGCATTTGCAGTATAAGCATTATTTCTAGGTACTGGTTCAATCTTAACACCTAATATTTGTGCTTTCTTTAACAATAAGAACAATTCTTCAGGAACAGCAAATAATAACATTGCTGAATCTGTTGGATTATCTTTATCGGCAAATACGTTACCACCTTTTTTATCTCTAACTGCTAATACACGAATACTTGAAATCAAACGACCATAAACAACTAAGTTATCGTCATCTACAGTATTCATATATAAGTCAATAGCATCGTTAGGGAAAATTGAATTACCATATGTTGATAATGCTGTAACATTCAACACGAAAATGGTATCTCCATCAGGAATGTTAGAGAAAATAGAATCAGGCATCTCTTCCTCTGTAATCATATTCTCTGCAAAGAAGAAACCATTTGCTGGTATTTTTGAATCGTATGAAACTAATTTATTAACTATTTGAGCTTTATTTGTTACTAAATTAGTCATATTCTTAATCATTGATTTAGGAACATCTCTGTAACTAATAACACTTTCAGTTATCTTTGTACCAGATATCAACGTTTGTGTAGCATAAGGTATTTGTGTTGGTTGAACTGAGTTCTTAACACGCCAAGTATAACCAAAGTATAGTACAACAATTCCTAATAATACACCTAATATTGTAATAGTATTCTTATTACTTAAAAATTTCTTAAAAGGCGCTAATAAATTTCCCATTTTATTCCTTCTTTCCTAATCACCTGTTGGATAATATTCGCAAGGTGGACATTTCTCACCTTCACATATTCCCATACTGTTTATATCTTCTATTTTGCCAGGGTTAAATTCGATTATTAAGTCAATGCTATTAACAACATCTAAGTCAGTAACAGCATTTTCTTTTCCTGTACTAGTCTCAGTATCACGACCTACTATAAATCCAGCTGTCTTAGTAGCAACTTTAACGCTGACTTTTGGTGGTGACTCATACAAATCGTAGAAACTAATATCATAACTATCTGTTACAGATACCGTTTCAGCAAATCTTCGAAGGAAGTTTTCTACGAAAACCTCCTTCAAGATTCTAATTTGTCTTGTTTGAGTATAGTATGAATAATCAATCGAATCATACATAGCACTATTTGCAACTTCTTTTAATTGGTAGTAATCTTGTGTATTTGTTGTCGTAGCATCATTTGTTAACATCATAACTACTACGATGAAAATACCTAAAATTATTAACCAATAGCCCCAATAGGATTCCTTCATATAATTTCACTCCTTTCCTACTTAAATGATAATCTGAAGTAACGTCCACTATCTTTATCGAACTGAACGTAGTCAACCCAACGACATGTTTGTTGCTTGTCATCCATTTCTTCAGCAGTGAATCCTTCACGTACATAACATTCTTCACTCATTGTTAATGGTGCATCACCATACAATGAACTCTTAACGGTTATTCCAGTACCATTATTTGGTATGAAATCATTTAAGAAATTACTTGAATAATGTTGGAAACTAATTAATCTATTTTCACGATAGTCTTCCTCATCATTCGTCTTTGGTACATCCCATTTACATCCGGAAAGTGATGAATCAGAACATTCAGAATAATCATCCGGATCATATGGCGTTATAGAATATCTAGAAACACTAGTTAAGTTATTATGATTAATTTCATAACCATGTGTATCATTGTATTCTCTAATTAATGCCATTCCACTAGGAGTAATAGAATATGAATACTCAGGAGTTTCTGAATAAATATTATCTCCTTGACCAGCTGAATCAATTTCTCTTAATAATTCAGCACCTTTATTTGTTGAGAAGTCATTGCCATCATACATGAACAATGAATTATCACTCCAGTTGTTACCTAAATCTCTATCTGAATCAGATTTCATATCAGAAAGTGAAACAGTAGATGTATTAAATGCTAATGTAGATTTAACATTGTCAGGATCATAATCTTTTGAACTTGGAACATATGGAGTATATGTTTCAGCCCATTCATCAGGATCCGCTATACCTGTACTATCATGAACATGTGAATTGATTGGATTACCACAACATAAACAAATCTCTTCAAATACTTCATAGAAGCATGTTCTGTTATTTGTTGATATTAATGATTGGTCAGAACCCATAATTCTACCAGTTGCTCCAGCAGAATATGAACCAATATCAGCAAATGTATAAGTATATTGATATAAGTTTCTAGCAGTAGTCATCTTAATTGGGAATACATTGTAATCACCTAAGATTGACCATTTAGCTCTTTCTTCTTCTGTTATTAGATATGTAATTCCATTTGGTCTTAATGCAGCATTCTTTAATGCTTCAGTTAAGTTATCACCGTGTTCTTTAACATCGGAATCATTTATATACCAATAACCTTTATTCTTATAGAAACTACTATTTTCTATTGATCCTTTAATATAGTTAGCTTGAACATAATTAACTCTTGTGATGAAACATAATCCAGTAGTCCAGAATGGTGACTTATCACGAATTACAGATGTTCTTAAGCCTCCACCCTTCAAGCTATCGACTACAGTTGTTGCTGTTCCAATAACGTCACCTTTAACACACAATATTGTACGTTTATCAACAGATCCGTTATCTTCAGTTAAATAATCACCAAAGTCACAGTCACCGTCAGGACAACGCAACTCTGTAACTTCTGCTCCACCATTTGATGTTGCACCATAACTGATAGCAGCATCAGTATTAGGAGCCCAACCTAATTGATGTTGAATAGTACCATGATGGTTCATATCGTAATAGAACATCTCTAAGTAGTTACGAGCTAAATCAACATCTTTTATAACTGGTTCATCTGAACCATTACCATAAGCTTTAATCTTTATTGCAACTTTCTTATTTGTTGCATTGTTATAACAATTATCATCACCAGTATTATTTCTAGTCATATCAGAACATCCTTCACCAAAGAATGATGAATTATATCTCTTATATCTTTCCATAATATTGTCATCTAATAATATTGTCATATATTCAGTCTCTGAATAAGTATATGAAATTGATGGACTGAAGTTTGAAACAATTCTTGTAAATTGTTTAGTTGTTCCCATGAACTTACCTGTAGATAATTGGTTGTTTGCCATACCATTTTCTTGACTATCTGCAGTATTGTATAGTTCGAAGTGTTGACATGCGAACATGTCTTCACCATAATCTACGATTGTATTATTTGCACCTTGCATTGTTCCGGCTAATCCTTGCATTACGCCTTCAGCACCAGAATTATTTAATACAAGTTCTCTGAACCACTTACCAGTTGCGTTGTCGCAATGTGCACCACCTGTACCATCACAAGATCTCTTTAACGTGCTATCAAAACTTGTTGGAGGGGTGATACCATTATTTACTGTATTACATTTTTCGAACTTAGCGCCATCACATACTTCATCAGTACTATTATCATCTACATATTCATTTGATGGAGGTAATTGAACACTTACACCAGCACCTAAATCAGCACCAGCACCAGCCATCTGTTTACATGAAGATTTAGTACCTAATCTTCCATCTCTTTGGCTACTTCTATCGCCCTTATAGTTCTTAGAATTTGATTGACCTTCATCATCAGCTAGGAATGCACGGGCTGAATCAACATCTCTATATGCATAACCTAAACCAAGCTCTCCACTTAATTCGTCGAACTTACCAGATTCTACAACATTTACATTTGTATAAGCTGTAGGATCACTTGAAACATTTCCAGAAGCATTTGGTAAGCCATCGCTTGTATCTAATTTCATCTTACAGTATTCACCAGCAGCAGTATCAACTGATCCACCACCAGCTGTAGGACATTTATCTTTATCATTAAATCCGTTTGAAGTTCCTAATGAATAAGTAACACAGAATCCCCAAGCGTCACATTGATTATATTTTAATGCATCATAAGTATAAGAACATGTAGATCCACTTAATGAACCACTATGACTTGTTCCTCTTACGTCTTCCCAACTATCACAAGAATATGTTGGATCTTCACCTTCAACTTCTGAAGGAGTTTCATCAGCAGATGCTTTGTGTGTACATGAAGTACCACTCATTACATCATTTTCATCAGCACAATAATATACGACATGAGATTGAGTACAATATTTATGAGTAGCATCTAAACCAACTGCATTCTCTTCTTCAAATTGTTGAGAACCATCTGGTCTACCACCAGCCAAGTCTGAATAAACGTGGCTTATTAATGAATAATCATTATATGCATTAACTAAAATATCTGATTGTTCAGCAATATCTCTAGTGAATCCTTCGAATCCTCCAAGGCCACCTTCAACTTCGTATGAACCATAATTGATAAATGTTGTATAACATGTTCTCTTTCCGCCGATGAACATATCATTTTTATTTACTGCAAAGTAACTACCAGCAGCTATAGCATTCTTACCAACATAATTACCAAATGAATCCATTGATAATTGCCAGTCTTCACTACAGCTTACACGACAATAACGATTATGTTTATATGTATCAACCATTATTGAGTTACCTGAGTCATCATATTTTTGAGTATATGTTTCATATTTTTCAACTAGGCCTTTGAAAGCATCAGTATAAACTGTACAAGCTTTATTACCACCTAGTTTATATGTACCATCACTATTTCTACCTTCATGAACATCATAGAAGTCTGCTGAACCAGTATACTCTGGTCTGTAATCACAGACAGCAGGCATTGTTGTTGTAGTACATGTACTAGAACAAACATTTTCTATCAAATAACTATATTTTTGTTCATCAGTAAGTAAGTTACAACATCCAGAAGCTTTAAATAATGAAGCGTTGAACGCATTTGTTGTAACAAACGCACCATTATCACCAACTTGAGTACAACTCTCATCCATACAATTATCTGGATTTAATTGAGGTATCTTATTACATGCACTTGATTGAACAGATGGTGAGAAGTAAATATATAAAGTTACATCTTCAGGGTTAAACGCAATTAATCTTTGTGTTGAACCAGACGCAGCTGTTCCCGAAGGCTCTGCAATAAATGCATCACTTATTGAAGTATCTTGAGTTTGATATGTTAGTTTGAAACTAATCTTCTTAGATTCTTGTCTAGCACTAACTGCACTATCACTAACTGATTGATTTGATGAAGAAGGAATTTCTAACTTCGTAGCATCTATCTTCAACTTAACAACATAGTTATAAACTGTTCTATTATATTCATTACTTAAACCATCATTGATTTCCCATTTTTCAACAGTACCAACGATACCAGTTTCACTAAATCCTTCTAGTGAAGCAGTAATACCAGTTCCTGCACCAGGAATAGTCATTGTACCAGTATAAGTAATTGTAATATTGTTTCCATCAATATCATATTTAACATCATCAATTGTTCTTGAGAAAGTACCACCTTCTGCAAGTTTTTCAGTTTGATAATGCTTTAATACATCAGCAACAATATTTAATACACCAGGTTTTAATTTAGAATCACTTAAAGCCTCATCAACTTTACTTGCATCTATCTTACCGTCTTTATCAGTAATATTTTTAATCTTACCAGCTAAAGCTTCATAATATGCATATGCATCAGCATGAAGTTGGTCATTAATATTAAATGATCCAGATAATGACATATTATCTAATATAGCAACTAAACGGATTACTACGTTAGCAGCTTGTACAGCTTCAACTTCTCTATTCTTAATACGTTTAAATACACCATTTGTCGCTAAGTAATTTAACATTTTACCAAAATCAGAATTCATCATAATATCTTCTGTTCTAGCAAATGTTGTTCCATATTCTGGACTTGTACGACCAGCATCTAAACATAATGCATAATATTCTTGACCATCAATACATGTAGATTGTAAATAATATACATTTATAGGTCCTGAACTCTCATCTGTAGTAGCATATCTGTCATCACCAGTTAATGCTTCAGTAAATGAGAAGTTATTACATGAATCAGTTTGATATCCATTTAATGTAGTATAGTCATTGTATGTTGTAACAATATTTGGTACTAAGTCAACTACGAATGGATTATCAGATCCTTCTGATTGACCATATCTACTTAATACTGTTATATAGAATGTCTTTTGATATTCGTTTTCACCATATACAACAACTTCTATAGGTTTATCAGTTTCAGTTTTTGCTACACCTTGTAAGATACAATCGTGTGAGTTTTCATTACTTACTACTTTAACTTTACTTTCATCAGCTGATTTACAACTAATTACTTTAGCTCCAGTAGGTTTTAAAACACTATTTTCATTAACATAAATTGTTTTACCATAATCTCTTACAGTTGTAGTTCTTTCATATACAGCAACGTATGAAGAACCATCAGCTTCTACAGCAGTTCCTGCTGCATAGATAGTACTATCACCACTGCTCTTTCTCCAACCTTTAAATTCTTTATCTTTATTATACATTCCTGTAAATTCAGCATTTGGTAATGTTACCTTACCGTTCTCGCCTTTTTTAAAGTAAGCACCGTTAACACCTTTAGTCCATCCATCTCCGAATGCAACTGTTGCACCGTTTGGATAAACCGCAATACCATTCGCAAATCTATAACAAGCAAAATAATAACGAGTTGGTTCTACATCAAATGATCCTCTTTGTGGATTCTTACTTACGCAGTAATTTGATGTTTGATAATAATCTTCAGATTGAGAAGTTACTTTAACCCATCCAACGAATTCTAGTAATGGATTAATTTCACTCTTAGCTTTACAATCTGGGAACGGAATATTTTTTAATCCTTTAGATTTATAAACTCCATCAGAATATTCCCAATAATTAGTGTCGAACTCACATGTTCCATATTCACCAGGAACTGCACGAGCACCAGCACTCTTATAAATAATAATTGTTAATTTAGTTTTAATTTCTGTGTCATAACCAACAGGTTTATAAACAACTTGACCTGTTAATTCAACATCTTCAGGTAATTGAGCATTATCAGAAATTTTTAAAATACATGTTGAAGAACCAACGCTACAATTAATATCTAAGTATTCGTTACCTTTGTCTAGTTTGAAACTAACAACTTTTTCAATCATCAACTCTTGACCTAAGTTAGTAGTAGCAGATGATTCATCATAGTTATCTAAAGTAACAACATATTCGCTTTCCATATCAGCCAAGCTATATTTGAAAACGAATGGCAATTCATTTGTTACATCAAAATCTGTATAAGTACAATTTACTTTAAATTCTCCACTTGATGTTGGTATATTAGCAAATGTAACTTCATATCCATCTGTTGTTTTCTTTAATACAAATACTTTATTATTTGGATCTGCCGCACTACAAGATAGATTCTTATATTTTTCAAAAGTAGCTATCTTAACTGTTTGCTTATATTTAATAGGGAACAGTGTTGGCGTAGCTTCATTAGCTAAAGCAATTGATATAAACGACAAAAAACATACAAAGATAAAGATTGTATATTTTTTAATATTAGCTATATTCATTACTCTTCACTCTTCTTTCTCTTAATAATATATATAGTGGCAAGTACTCCAATAACTACTATAATACCTACTATCAAGTATTTATATCTTGATATAGCTGTAGCAGTTTTACTTACTGGAGTATTGTTATCTTTAATATCAGGATCTTCTCCTTCGTAAGCTTCAAGATTTTTTCTATAGCTATCTATATTAGTATAAAAAGTTGAGCTATCAATATCGAAAGTAACATATTCCTTACATAAATAATAATCAGGAATACCATTACATGCACTTGATTGAGAATAAGTATTAAACATTGGAACAGTCAACCTAATTGTTCTAATCAAATCGCCATAACAGTTGTTGTAATCAGAATATACTGAAACCGTATAAGTAACCATATCCTTAACAGCTAACTGATTAATAGTAATTGATTTATCTGGACCAATATCCCTATAATCAAATCTCATATGTCCATTAGATACGTTACGTCCAGAATATTCAACATTAACATACATGTTACTAGTTACGTTATATAACTTTATTTGAACATATCGGTTATAACCAGATAGTTCTTGTCCAAAAGAATCTTTATATTTTTCTTCGACAACTACCGGCGCAAACGTTACCCTTATATTTGACGCTTGCGTTTTTACAAAGCTCTTATCTACTGCTTTGCATGTGCCATCATCCTGTTCTGCTAAAACACCCATTGGTAAAGCAAATAATGACACTAAAAAAATAATCAAAAATAACATTTTTTTCTTCATAATGCACCAACCTTATTTTCTATATATAATTTTACCATTAACATTGCAAAATAACAATAATAAATTGAAGTTAAAATCTTATTATGATATATTAATGATGGTGATTTAAATGAAAAATAATATTATAAAATGGGGAGTTGTAGCAATAGCTGTTTTGGCAATTATTGGAGTAATTTCTTCTGGCTTTATTTTAAGAGCTAAACAAAAAGAATTAGATAAACATCTAATAGAATTAAACATGAGTGAATTAAAGGAAAAAATCGAAAATAAAGATACTTTTATCCTAGTAATAACTCAAACAACATGTAGTCATTGTGCTGAATATAAGCCTACTCTAAAGAAAGTATTATACAAGTACGATATCGTTGGTTACTTTATCGAAGAAGATAAGTTATCTAAACAAGAACTTGGAGAATTAAAAGAAATAGCTAATACTTCAGGAACACCTCAAACTATTTTTATTAAAGATGGTGCTGAAGAATCAACTTCAACTAGACTTTCAGGAAATCAACAAGAAAGTCAAATAGTATCAAGATTAAAGGCTATGGGATATATTAAAGAATAACAAGGTGATCTATTTGAAAAGTATTAATTTCAAAGAATTAATTAAAGGTATTATTGTTATAGGAGCTTACTTTGTTTTACCGTATATCCTTGTAATACCTTTAATTTTTTTAACATTTAAAATAAGGTTAATTCCAAATGAAATATCTACTTTAATATTGTATTTAGCATTAGCAACAATATTCGTAGTATATTATCGCAAAGACTTACTAGCTAACTTAAAAGGGTTTAAAAAAGAATATAAATTCATTTTAAAAACTAGTTTAAAATACTGGGGATTAGGTTTCTTAGCAATGTATGTATCATCATTACTAATCCAATTACTTCATCTTCCGGAAGTTGCTAATCAAGAAGAAAATATTCAATTACTAAAGCAATACCCGATTGTTGAATTTATATTAGCTGGCTTCTTCGCTCCTTTAATTGAAGAACTAGTATTTAGAAGAAGCTTAGTAAAAGCCACAACTAATAAACATCTATATGCTTTTACAACAGGAATTATCTTTGGTTTGATCCATATAACGTCTTCCCTTTCTGAGGGACCATTAATGCTTTTATATGTTATACCTTATGCTTCACTAGGTGTTGCATTTGGTTATGCATATTACAAAACAAAGAATATATATGGAACAATGATTGTTCATTCGTTACATAATTTAATAACCTTAACATTAATGTTTATACTAATAAAAGGAGGATTAATGTGAGAGAAGAAAAAAAGAAAACTAGATATGTAGAAAAAGAAGAACCAGAAATAATAATTGAAGAAAAAGAAAAAAAAGAACATCCTCGATTAAGAAAAGCAATTATTACAATTGGTCTTATCCTACTAGTTATATTTATTTATATTCATAATATTGAACCAAAACACTTTGTAATTAAAGAATACAAAGTTGAAGATAAAATGATTCCTGAATCATTCAATGGTATAAAGATAGTTCAATTTAGTGATGTTCATTATGGAACTACCGTTAACAAAAAAGAATTAGATAAAATTGTTACCTTAATTAATCAACAAAAGCCAGATATAATAGTATTTACTGGTGATTTAATTGATAAAACTATTATTATAGACGACAGTACTAAAAACGAAATTACAGCATCTTTATCAAAGCTAGAAGCTACTCTATATAAATATGCAATTTACGGTAACGAAGATGATGAAAAAGAATATAAAGAAATAATGGAAAATTCTCATTTTAACTTATTAAAAAACGAAACTACTCTACTTTATTATCAAGAAGAAACTCCTATTTTAATAAGTGGTTTTGATCCATTAGATTCAAGTCCTAAATATAGCGTTATAGCTGAAAAGAAAGACGATATAGAAACAACAAATCTTTATAAAATAGTTCTAGCTCATGAACCTGATACAATCTATGAAGTAGTTGATTACAATCCTAATCTTGTTTTAACAGGAAGTACTTTAGGAGGTTCAATCAACATCATAAGACCATGGTTTGTTCATAATGCTAAACATTTCTTAGATTATGAAAGAATAAATGAAACCGATTTATATATATCTAATGGTTTAGGAACTAAAGGACTAAACGTTAGATTTAATAATCCTCCATCTATTACTTTATATCGTTTATATACCGAAAAAGAATAAAACCAACAAACGTTGGTTTTTACTTTGGCTTTTAATTTTATTGAAAATATAGTATAATTACTAACAGGTGATTATATGGAATGGTTTCAATATGTAATTATAATAGCTGTTCTACTAATTATTTCATTAGTTGTAATCAAACTTCATAGCAAAGATTTCTCTGCTGAAGTAAATAAACTAATAAAATATTTAGGTGGAAAAGATAACATAATTAATGCTGAATGTAATATGTCAAGATTTAAAGTTATATTAAAAGATACATCAAAAGTAGATAAAAATGGTATTCAAAAGTTAGGAGCTAAGGGAATCGTTGAAATAGACAATCAATTAAAGATTATCTTTGGAAAAGATGCTAAGCAACTAAAAGAATACATAAAAGACATACTAAAATAAAAAAAACTCCTATTAAGGAGTTTTTTTTTAGAAAATTCCAATAAATTGTTTCTTTTTACCTTTACGGATGATAATTACCTTACCATCTATAGCCATCTTTTCATCAATTATTTCATTTTCATCAGTATGTTTTTCATTATTTAAACTAATAGCATTAGCTTCTAACATTTCTCTAGCTTCTCTTTTACTAGAACAAACACCATTATCAACTAACATATCAATTAGTTTAACACCACTTTTTAAAACAATATTAGGTACTTGTTTTGCTAAAGGAACTAAATCATCTGCAGATAATCCTTCTAAAGAGCCACCAAATAATGCTTCACTAATTTGAACTGCTTTTTTATACTCTTCTTCACCATGTAAATCAGTAATGATTTCCTTAGCTAAAGCTTTATGAGCAATTCTTAAATGAGGCGCTTCATTATGTTGTTTTTCAATTTCTTCAATTTCATCTGGTGTTAAGAATGTAAGCATTTTTAAATACTTAATAATCATTGAATCCTCAAGATTAATTAAATATTGATACATCTCATAGCTAGATGTTTTATTTTTGTCTAACCATAAAGCATTACCTTCTGTTTTACCAAATTTTTTACCGGTAGAATCAGTAACTAATGGCATTACCATACCATAAGCTTCTTTTCCTAATTTTTTCTTAATTAATTCAATACCACTAGTTATATTACCCCATTGGTCACTACCAGCAACTTGTAAAGTACAATCTCTATTTTCAAATAACCATAAGAAATCTAAAGCTTGTAAAATCATATAACTAAATTCAGCATAAGTAATACCAGTTTCCAATCTAGTTTTTACTTTATCCTTAGCTAACATATAACCTACATTAAAGAATTTACCATAATCTCTTAAGAAATCTAAAACACTTATATCTTTAGTCCAATCATAGTTATTAACTACTTCGAATCCAAAAATCTTTTCTGCTTGATCTCTTAAACCTTTAATATTCTTCTCTACTTCTTCATAAGTAATCATTGGTCTTTCTGCATCTGGTTTAGGATCACCAATTAATCCAGTTGATCCACCAACAAGTAGAATTGGATGATGCCCATGTTTTGCTAATCTCTTACTTATTAAGAATGAACTATAATGTCCAATATGCATTGAATCTGCAGTTGGATCAGTTCCAATGTAGAAAGTTAATCCTCCTTTATTTAATTTATCTATTAAATCAGGACTACTAATATCTTGTACTAATCCTCTCCACTCTAGTTCTTCAAAAAAAGTCATTTCTTTTGCCATTATTATTCTCCCTCCATTATCTTTATTCCACTACTAGTTCCTATTCTTGTAGCTCCAGCATCAATAAACTTCATTGCCGTGTCATAATCTCTTATTCCACCACTGGCTTTAATACCAATATTTTCTTTTTTGTTTTCTCTAATAATATGAACTGCTTCCATAGTTGCACCATGTTCATCAAAACCAGTAGATGTTTTAACAAAATCTACATTACATTCATTACATATTTGTGTAATTTTAATTATTTCATCTTCAGTTAAAGCACACTCTTCAATAATTACTTTAAGTATTTTACCTTCTGTTAAATTTCTAATTTCTCTTATCTCATTTTCCACATAATAATACTCTTTATCTTTTAAAGCAGCTACATTGATAACCATATCAATTTCATCAGCTCCATTTTCTAAAGCATTCTGTGTTTCAAACACTTTAACTTCTGTGGTATTCATACCTAAAGGAAAACCAATTACTGTACATACAGCAACATCACTATCCGTTAGTAATTCTTTAGCTAATTTAACGTAATATGGATGAACACATACTGAAGCAAAATTATACTTTATAGCTTCATCACATAGTTTTTCTATTTCTTCTTTTTTAGCTTTACGATTCAAATTAGTATGATCTATATACTTATTAATCTCCATATTATCACCTCTTAAACAAAAAAAGATTCATAATCTAAGGACGCTTTAGCGCGGTACCACCTTAGTTTATGAATCTTATCATACACTTTATCTCTTAACGCGAGCAACGTTTTAGCTCCAGAGTCGTAAATTCCTTCATCGCTAATTGCATCATATTATAGCAAATATTTTTAACTATGAAAAGATATTTCTAATTTTTTCTCCAATTCCTCTGAAGAATGCTCCGATTACTTCAAAATTGAAGTAAATCTTATATCCTAATAATCTTAGAACTAAGTAAACTAATACTAAAATAAATAAGATTATTAATATTACTACGAAGAACTTACTCATACCTTTTTTAATATCTTTAACAGATATTGTATAAGTTACAGCTGTTTCTTTATCTTCAGCAGTACATACTATTGAAATAGTACTACGTAATTGTAAATCTTCATTTCCTTGTGCTTCACAAGTTGTTTTATTACCTGATACTGGATGATATTCAAACTCTAAATGATCTTCACCTTTATTTAAAACGATATCATAATCTAACTTATTAGGTTCAAATTCGAATTCATCATGGTTAGCAATAATTAAATCTTGTAACTCAGGATTTTCATCAGCAGTTTTTTCAGGTTGTCTTGTAACGTTTAATGTATAAATATTTGTATAATTAGTACACATTTTACTCTTAACCATTACAGATACTTCTTTAGGAATATTAACTTCAAAATCCTCAGCACCAGTAACTTCAACAGTATCTTCCTCTTCTTGAGTAAATCCTTGTACTGTTAAGCTAGTAACTCTATATGGAACACTAACATTATAAACTTTAGTTTGAGGTTCAAAATTTTCAATTTGATCTAAATCAATATCATCAATATCTACAGATAAATTAATACCTTTTAATAAAGCTTTTGTTTCTACTTGAGTAACACACTCGGCAGGAAGATCATCTCTAACTACGTTAATATTATATACGTTAGTTTCTCCTCTTTCGTTATTAACTTTAACTAAAATATTATTAGTACCTAATTCTAAGTTTTGTGTACGAGGTCCAAAGCCTTCAACAAATGATGATTTAGGATCAGTTAATGTTGCATCAATTTTTAATTCAGTAACATTATTCATAACTTTTACATTATATGTAGTAGTTCCAGGATTAAATTCTGGTTCTAAAGTACCTTCACTTAAAACTAATGTAGCAAGTGAATTAATTGTACTTCTTCCATCTTCTCTATTAATGTTAATTGTATATGTTGTAACATTACCAGCAGAGTTTTTAACTTTAATTTGTACTTTATTACTTCCATAACTTAAATTAACTGATCTAGGTCCAGAACCATTAACAAATGATGAACCTGATGATGGATCAGCATCTATTGATACAGAATCAACATTTGATGGAACATTAACACTATATGATTTAGTATTCTTATGGAAATTTGGTGATAAAGTTCCTTGACTTACATATAGACTATCTAATGTAGCAGCAGGAACAGTTGGTTTAGGAGGGTCTTCTTGACTTCCGCCACCTTTTTTAGCACATTGGAATTGGAAAACAACTTTACAATAACGTTGTTTTACACCATGTTGTAGTGTCATTCCATTACATTCGTTTGTTGTTACTTTAGTCTTAGATTGATCAAGATAATAACCATCACCACAAGAAGCAATTTTAACATTTGATTCTGATACAGGATCAGCACCATTAGATTTCTTTAAATAACATCTTTCTACTTTAAATGGATCAGTACTTTTAACATCTAACTTAGTCGTATCGTTACATGAACTTGTAACTTTATATGGACCAGCTAATGTTTTACCACCACTTGTATTAATTGCCCAGAAATAATATGTTCCGTTCTTAACACTAATGTAACCATTAGATGCTGAAAAAGAACCTAATCCAGTTATGTTTTTAGCTGAATTGAAACTGCTTGAAGTATTCCAATAAATTGCACTAGCTGCAGGGCTAGAAGCCTTAACATGAACCAAATCTTTACTAGTACTTACTTCAACTCCGGCATATACTTTAAAAACGCCAAAAACCATGACTAATAATACAAAAATAAAATATTTAAAATTCTTCTTCATTTCAATCTATCCTTATCCAATATTATAATACCATTTACAAACTAATTTTACAATATTAAAAAAAAATAATATCAATTACTTGATACTATTTTTCAACTTTTTTACTAATTTTCTTTGTTTCCTTTTTTGGAGGATTTTCTAGTCTCTCAACTGCTCCTTTTAAAACCTCAGCTGTTTTTTGTCTTAAATCATTAGCAGCTTTTTGAACTACAGGAGTAGCTTTTTCTTTTGCTTCAGAAGCTAATTCATCAACTTTGAATTTAATATCTTCAGCTTTTTGTTTAGCAATTTCAACTACTTTCTCTTTGTCTAATTCAGATAATTCTTTTTTAATTTCTTCAACCTTATTTAAGAAAGAATCTCTTACTTCTTTAACATCGATTTCTTTGATTTTGGCAATTAATTCATCAAATTTTTCTTTTAGTTCTCTTCTAGTTTCAGCACCACTTTTAGGAGCAAATAAAACACCTAATCCTGCTCCAACTAATGCACCTGCTAAGAATGAACCTAATCCATTATTTTTTCCCATTTCTATCTCTCCTCATCATCTTTATTTTTTTTCTTAAATACATTACCAATAAGGCCACTTACGCCGTCTACAACTTTATCAGTAATTGATACAATTTTATCTGTTGTAAAATCAATTAAATTAAAGAAACCATTTAATGATTGAACTTTATCATTAACATCATCTACAACCTTATCCACTTTATTTAGAGTTTGAATAGCTCTAACACCTAGTATTATTCCAATAATTAATAAAATAATTAGTAAGAAATAAATAATTATTGGCAATGCTGTTTGTAAAAAACTAACCATTATCCTCTTCCTCCTCTCCTTCTTCATACATTGAATCAATTAAATTAAATAAATCATTTTCCAGAGTGTCATTATTTTCTAACTTTTCTTTTTCCGTTTTTTCTTTTACTTCAGGGATAACCTCTGGTTCTTCATTTACTATTTTTTCTTCTTCAACTCTATTTTTAGTAATAGGTTTAATAGAGTTTAATTCTTTTTCAATGTCATCAAGAATTTGTAATGTACTTGTTTTTTCTAATTCATCAAGCTTTTTAGGCTTTTTTTCTTCTTTAGGTTCTTCTTTTGGCTTTTTAGCTATTGCTTCATTTTGAACCTCGTCAATCTTTTCATCATCTTCTAATATTTTAGAAACATCTAATGGTTCTTCATTTTCGATTTGATCTTCTACACTGACTTCTTCAGCAAGTACAGGCATTTCTTCTTTTTCTGGAACAACCTTTTCTTCTTTTCTTGGTTCAATAGGTTTTTCTCTTATAGTTTCTTCAGGAGTAGCTTCAATTTCTTTTTGAGCCTCTTCTTCTAGTTTTTCCAAACTACCATAAGCTTTTTCCCTAACTGTATCAATATTTACTCTAATGGGTTCTTCCTTTTTCTTTTCCTCAGCTTCTTTAATAGCTTTTGCTTCTTTTTCTTCTTCAGTTACAACATGAGCAATAATTGGTTTAACAACCTTTTCTCTCTTCATGCCATCTTTTTTATCAACAATATCATCTTTTTTATAATTCTCACCTAAAATACCATATACTGGTGAAATAACTGGTGATGGTGTAAATGGTTTTCTTCCAGTAACTAAAGTTCCACTATTAATTTTAGTTCTTTCACCATCTCCACTACTAATTGGAGTTGTTGTAGTTGAAGAAAAATTATTATTAGCTCTTCTAGCTGCATTTAAGTCATCAACTTTTTTAACTTCTCTAGTTCTATTTTCAACTCTATTTGCTCTAGAATTTAATCTTTCAAATTCATCTTCATCAAAAGAAAGGAATGGAGATTTTTTCTCTTCTTTTACTTCTGGTGTAGGTTCTTGAATTTGTTTTGGTAAAGAAAGATCTTCTTCAGCATGTGGTATTTCTTCTAATACATCATCTTCAAATGGCATATAAACATCTCTTTTAACATTACTAAATGTTGAATGTTCATCCATTTCAATTGGTTTTTCTTCTTCCTTTACAGGTTCAACTTTTTCTATAACTTCTTCTTTTTTCTCTTCTACGTCTTCTTTAGTATAGACTGGCATTTCTTCAACGAGTTCTTCGTCATCTTCAAATAAAATATTCTTTATTTTTCCAAATAATCCCATCTATATCACCACCTTATTTAATTTTGTCAGTATCATGTATTTCAGGCCCTTTTTCTTCTTCTGATTTTAAATACTGCAAGTATTCACTATCTTCAGAATTACTTGTTGTCTCGAAAATATTAAAATCATATTCTTTAAATTGTAAAGTTTCTTCATCTAACATTGTTTTTAAAACATTATCGTTAAATTGAATTGATGTTAATATTGAAATACTATTTGCAACACCTATATTAACATCATACTCCTTCACTATCACCTCTATTTTAGCATAATTATACATAATTTCAATAAAATAGTTGCCATCTTCTAATTTATTAATTTCCAAATAACCATACTTATCTTCAAAACTTATAGGCATAGATATATAAGGCTCTTCTGATGTCTCATATGTATCAATTACTTTATTATAATAACTAACAGCATCAACAAATAAATAATATGTATATTTACCGTCAAAAATAGTCTCGTTATAGTCCATACTATCCTTAACTGTTAAACCAACTGGTAAATTATATTTATAACCTTTTCTATATTTATTATAAACTTCAATATTACGGCTTACACTTTTGTCTATTATTTCATCAACAGACATTTTATAGATATCTTTACAACCGCACAAAATAAAGCTTATAAGTATTAATAAAATAACAAACTTTCTTTTCATCATAATCATGACTCCTACATTTAATTATAACATTTATACATCGAAATAAAAACAAAAAATCTCTACATGAGATTTTTTATTCATTTCTTTTAATTGCTTTTAGATAATTAATTTTAACTCCCTGACTCATAAACTTTTCTTCATATTCAGTTAAAGAATTTGGTTTATCTGTACTAGCTAAATCAAATGATACTTCTTCAATTACATATCCATATGTACTTAAACTGACAATTGTACTAGCAAATAGACCTAGATTATCTGTCTTTTGTTCTATTATAGTATCTCCTCTACTTATTACGTCATATATAGGTAAATACGTATGTGAAGATAATCTTCTTTTACGATGTCTATTCTTTGGCCATGGATCACTAAAATTCAAATAAATAGTATCTATATCACTACCAAATATTTTATCAAGACAATAAGCATCAACACATAATATCTTTATATTTTCTAATGGTTTTTCTAACATATCTAACTTTTCAATAGCACGACAAACAACACTTTCATATCTTTCTACCCCAACAAAATTAATATCAGGATTCTTCATTGCCATATCTATAAGAAAGTTTCCTTTTCCCATTCCTATTTCTAAATGAATAGGATTCAAATTATGAAAAACTTCTTCTCTAAACATACTCCTATGTTTACAAGCTTCATCAAATGATAAAACATAAGGACTGTTGTTAACAATTTCATAAGCATTTTTAACATTTCTTAATCTCATGTATATCTGTCCCCTCAAATAACATTAATAATATAACAGATTAGCTCCAAAATAACCATCATTAATTAAATAATTTAATAGAAGTAATCTTCTTTATATAATTATTAACATTTCCTTTACCTAAAATAGCATATGGTATTTTCATCGCAATAGAAATACCTCCATATACAACTGCTCCAATTAAAGCATTTATCGCAACATATAATACAGAAGATAATCTATTACCTAAAACATATGGAATAAAGTACATACTTATTAAAACTACAATAACCATTGCTGTTGTTGGAACCAAGACCTTCAAAGCAATAATCTTTGTCTTCATAAATTTCATATTACATTCCTTTTTTAGTTTAGTTAAAGAGTATAAAATACTTACTGTATAACCAACTATTGTTGCAAATATTGATCCTAAATATGGATAAAAATTTAACTTATTTAATAAAAGCATAAAAGGAACATCTAATAATATTTTTAAACCTAATCCAATAATAGTTGTTGTATAAACCAATTTAAATTTATTCAATCCTTGTAAAGCTGATTCTGTTGTCATATAAACATTTAATAATAAACCAGCTACAACATATAATGACAATATTCTACTTCCTATTTTATTAACACCATAGAAAATACCCCAAATAGGTTCACTTAATAACATAATTCCTAAAGCCATTGGAACTGAAACAAATATTATTAATTGTAAAGCTTGATTAAACTTGTTATTAACATCGGCTTTATCCCCAGCTGTCCAACTAGTTACCATAGTTGGGATTAAACTTGTACTCATACCCATTGCTAAACTAGTAATAATCATATTAATTTTTGGCGCCCAAGTACTAATTGAACTAGTAATAAATTCAACATCTTGCGCATCTAAACCAATATAATTCATTGTTCTTAAAACTAACGTCATATCAATAAAATTATATAAACTACCTATAACATTGATAATAATAAAAGGAATTGCATAACTAAATAATTTCTTAGTAATTTCTTTATCTGTTATTTCATCTTTTTTATGTTCTTTATCTAATCTCAATAATTTATCTCTACTTATTTTAAGTCTTACATAAACATAAGCAACTACTCCACCAATAAAAGCAGCAAATACAGCTAAACAAACGGCTGTTCTAACACTACCATTAAAGACTTTCAAAATTAAATAACCACCAACTAAAATAATTGTGATTCTAACTATCTGTTCTATAACTTGACTAAAACTAGAAACATTAATTATTTTATGACCTTGTAAATAACCTTTAGTAACACTTAAAAATGGTACTACCAAAATAGCAAAAGAAACACTTCTTATCGCTAAAGCAACATCTTCAATTGTATTACCACCAGATAAATCTCCTAATAGTATTTCAGCTATTACTGGAGCAAAAATAAACAATATCAAGAAAATAACAACAGCTAAAAAAATCATTATTCTCTTACATATTTTATAAGTTCTAACTTTAGCATCCATCATTCCTAAAGTATTATATTCATTAATTAGTTTACTAACAGCGATTGGTAAACCTGCACTAGATATATCTAAGAATATTACATAAATATTATAAGCATAAGCATATAAGGCACTACCTTGAATTCCAACCATAGCATAAAAAGGTATAACATAAAACATACCCAACATCTTTGTAAACACAATAGCAAAAGTGGCAATTAATGTGCCTTCTATAAAAGAACTCTTCTTCATATTTACCTCATATACCTTATTCTATTTAATTATAACACACTATCACTTTCATAATTATTATTAATCACCACAACTAGACAAAAATAGTATATAATAATTCACAGGTGATTTTATGAAGCATATTAACAAACTAAAACCATATATTATTAATGCTTTATTTGTCTTAATAATTTTATTATCTATATTCTTAATAGATCATACATCTCCATTTGGTAACAATGTATTAGCTAAATCAGATGCTGTTAATATTTTTAAACCAATGTTATTTGATTTTATTACTAAATTAAAAAATGGAACACTTCTAAACTATTCTTTCAATAATGGTTTAGGAAATCCTTTTACTTTTAATTACATATATCACTTAATAAGTCCGTTAAATTTAATAGCATTATTCTTTAACTCACCTGATAGTATGTATATGTCAACAATTATATTAAAAGTATTAGTTGGATCATTAATAACAACATATTATGTAAAAAGTAAAACAGATAACTTATTTATTATTTTTATATCAACTATATCTTATATCTTTTCAAGTTGGTTTTTAGCTTATTACTATTATTTACCATGGTTAGATGTTTTTATTCTATTTCCATTATTCCAAAAAGGTCTAGAAGACTTACTAAATAATAATAAAAAATCATTGTATATAATATCTCTATCACTAATAACAATAGCTAACTTCTATTTAGCATTCTCTATTTATATTTATACAATAGTCTATTTTATTATTTCAGAATTCATTTATAAAAAACAAAATAAAAAAGATAAATTGAAAGCATTTAATAATATTGCTTTATCAACAGTAGCAACTTTCTTTATATTATTCTTATACGTATATATTTTATTTGACACATATATTAAAATGTCTGCACCATTAAATGATGATACTCTTATTAATTACACAGTAACCATAACGGATTTTCTAAAATCATTTATATATGGTAATACCAATGTTATAACCGAAATGGAAGGAAATACCTTTCCCAATATTGCAACCAATTACTTTATTTTAATTAATACTATCTACTTCTTTATAAATAAAAAAATAGATAAAAAAGATAAAAAGATTGCTTTAATTGTTATCATTCTATTTTTATCTACCATTTTTATTAAACCAATAGATCTTCTTTTAAATATGTTTCATCCTGTAAGAGGATTAACATTTAGATATATGTATATCTTTACATTCTTAAATATTAAACTATTTATAAACAATATAAAAACAATTGAAAAAGAAGATTATAAAAAGATGTTAATAGCTATACCAATTATCTTATTACCATTATTAATAACTTGGAAAGAAAACGATAAAAGTATTATTGTCTTTACTATTTGTTCATTACTTGCTTATGCTATTGCTTTCATTTTATATTCTGATAACAAATACCATAAAGCTCTAATTAGTTTAATAGTTATCGTACAAAGCATTTTTGCTGGTTATACAGCTATACCATTAAAAATAGATAAAGAAAATATAAATTACGACGATTATACAAAAGAAAATGTTAAATATCGTGTTAATATTTCTGAAGGATATGATACCGAATTATTTAATGGTAATCTATATCATAATAGCAAAGTAACTCATGTCTTATCAGCAATGACTTACTATCGTCCTATCGTTTTAGCTGAAAAACTAGGTTGTTCAACCTTCTCAACCACTTCAATGATTTGTGATGATGAAAACCAAATGGTTGATTTATTATTTAATGTTAAAAATCCTTACTATTTAGAAAAAATATTTGCAGTAAATAAAGAAATTACTTTAATATCTCCTGGTTTCCCAACTGAAGTTAAAACCAATACTGAAAACATTATTGAAGGTATGACAGGTATTAAAGATATCTATGAAAAAGAAACCTTAATTGCTGAAGAAACTTCTAGCAATTACAAATTCACAACAGATAATAATTTTTACATAATTGAAATAAAAACTGAAGAAGGAATGACTGGAACAATAGTTCAAAAATATACTTCCTTTACTCAAGAAAAACAACATGGTAAAAATACTGCTGTTATTTACACATTAAAAAAAGATAAATTAGAAGAAATATATAACTATTTAAAAAAGAATCAAATTGAATATACATCATATAATGATAATAAAATAGAAGGAACTATCCATGTTGATAAGAACCAAATTATCTACACTTCTATTCCTTATGATATTTCTTGGGATATCAAAGTTGATGGTCAAAAAATAAAACCATTAATTCTATTAGATACCTTTATTGGTATTGAAGTAGCTCCTGGAGATCATGAAATATCTATGGAATATAAAAAGAATGATTATATTGGTCCTGCCATCATTTCTGGAATATCTATTATAATCTTTATAATTTATAATATTAAAAAGAAGAAAGTTTAACTTTCTTCTTTTTTTGGAACTTGAATTCTTTTTAGAAGCATTTGTGCCATCTTTTCCTTACCTCTACGTTTTTCAATACATCTAGAACATAAAGGTATATAACCTTCATCACCAACAACAATTGCTTCTTTTTTTTCACCATCAAAATAAGTATATGGAGCATCTCTTCCACAATCATAACAACTTGCTTTAATAACTTTTACATCATCACTTATAGCAAGTATTAATGGCATTACTAAAAATGGATCTTGTTCACTAGTCATATTTAGACCAGAAACATAAACATCTATATCCATGACAATTGATAGATAAGATAAAACTGATACATTACCTTCTATCATTTGTGCTTCATCTATAAATACTGTTCTAATATTATCTTTTTCATGAACATGACCAAGTATATCTTCAAATTTATTTATACATATAGCTGGTATCTCCACTTCAAAGTCTTTACTTTTCATAACCCCTAAATCTCTGCTATCCTTAGCAGGTTTAAAACATAATACATTCTTTTTATTCCATATTTTATTATAAGTCGATATCATCGCAGCTGTTTTACCACTATGCATTGGACCCGTAAACGTTGTTATCAAAAAATTCTCCCTCTTTCTTACTAATCCATATCATTATTAATCATTTTAAGCTTAATATGAGAATAAACATTTAAATTACTATAATTATCAAAATAAAAGATAAAAGTACTTTATATTGTCTAAAAATACCTAGAATATGTCTCTATCTTCTATTTTATCTTTAAACTTATAAACTTTAGCTGGTTTATTACCTTCAAACCTATCACTAGTATTAGTATCTTCAATTAAATCTAAATTTAAAATCTTTTTTCTAAAATTTCTTCTATCAAACGTTTTACCTAAAATAGCTTCATAAGTTTTTTGAAGTTCAGGCATTGTAACACCATCTGGAAATAAACTCTTAAGCATATTACTATTTACAATTTGTTTTCTTAATTCTAATAATCCTTCTCTAAGAATTTCCTCATGATCAAAACCTAATGGTGGAATTTTATCTATTGGGAACCAATCTGCATTAGAAGTACTATTTGTTTCTCTTAAAACATTAACTCTCTTACTATCAATAATACCTATAAAAGCAACAGCTACCATTCTCATTACTGGTGATCTATCTACCTTACCAAAAGCTTTAAATTGCTTAATAGGAACATCAGTAATACCTGTTTTTTCTGCTAATTCTCTTAAAGCACCAGTTTCCAAATCTTCATTATTATATAATGCTCCACCAGTTAAAACCCAATCACCTAAAAAAGGTTCATTTTTACGTTTTATTAATAAAACCTTAGTAACTCCTTGTTCAACTGTAAATAAAGTTGTAATAACATGAATACCTTGGTTTTTATATAATTTATTTCTTACATCCATTACCTTTCACCCTAATTTAATTATATTGTGTACAAAATACACTTGTCAATATATATTACACAAAATTTTTTTTATGATATAATCATTATAGTAAAGGAAGTGAGTTATGCTTTTTCTTATATTAGTTACTATCGTTCTACTAGGTGTAATGTACGGTAGAATAAGTAAAAACAATGATTTAATTACTAAAAATAATAAAACAGTAGTTGATACAGCTAACGTTAATAATGCAAAAAAGTTTTATCATAATAACAAAACAGCTACTATCACCTTACTAGTTGGAATCGCTTTAGTTTTCTTCTGTGTATTATGTGAATTTACTGATATTGAAACAAAATTTATTGATTACTTTTCAACTGATTTTATAGATACAGTTGAATTAGATAGAAAACTATATTTCCTACCTATTTACTTCCTAATAACTAGAGAAATATATATCCAAGTAAAAATAAGTGAATATTTACAAAAATTTTACGATGATAAAGAAATCGAAGAAAAAATAGATTTAAAAAAATTAAAAGAAATCGATATCAAAAAAATACTTTATAAGAAACCTGCTAAACCAGCAGAAGAAGATCCTAATAAAGTAATTAGAACAAATGAAATTAATGAAATCCTAGATGTCGAAGATAATCAGAACAAATAGTTCTGATTTTTTTATGCAAAAAAAAGAAGTATTTCTACTTCTAATTTATCATTGATAATTCTAAGTTATAACTTAGTTTAGAAGCTGATGCATTATTTTCCATATCAACATCTTGACCTTCTAACCACATATATACTCTTACTTTAGTAATACCAGCAGGTATACTCATTAATTCTTGATTAGCAGCAAATCCTTGTACTGTAGCTACCTTAGGATTAACTGGTGTAAAATAAGAACTTCTATCTGTTTGATCAATATATACAGGAGTTTGGAATTCTTGATTAACGCCTCTATAAGCTAATCTAGCAGCTCCTGAAGCTGTAGTTTCAAGGCCATATACGTTTCTTGCATTAGCTATACCAGTTGGTGTATGTCTATCAATGTTTGGTTCCCAAATTAATGAATATAAACCACCTTTTAATATTTGAGCAGCATATGAATCTTGAGCACCAACAGTACCTTCAATAACAAATCCTACTCTAGCAGCATTTTGACTACCTTTATCTACTGCACCCTCTTGTGGAATTACATTTGAATTACCTGTAATAGCAATTGTTGCTGGTGTTGTAACTAATAAGAAGATATCAAAAGCTATATAGTGTTTATCTACACAATCAGCATCACCAACACAGTTTTTTTCTGTTTGTTTAATAGTAGTAAGTGTAAATCCACCACTCTTTTCCTCACTAGTAACACCATAGAACATATCCATTTTACCATTAGTAATACCACCAGCTGTAGAAACATTAGTTAATGTATCAGGTAATTGGTTTTCGGCAAAACTATATGTTTTATAAGCATTAATAATTTGCTCCTTAGTTACTTCATTACCCCAGTCTAAAGCATCAACAGAAACTTGTAAACCAGTTACTGTAGCAACATTTATATCAATAGATTCAATAGTAGCATGTTTATTTGTTGAGAACCATGCAAAAGTTGAACCAAATAACATGAAAATCATTACTAATACTAATAAGATTAATACTAATAATCTCATTCTTTGTCTCTTATAATTATTTTTCTTACTATTTTTCATTTTTGTTTTACTCATAATATCACCCGTATTATCTATTATTAGTATAAAACATTTACATGCTTAGTGCAATTAAAATAAATATTTCTTTACAATAAAAAAAGGAGCTAAGCTCCTTTTATATATATCAAACTAATTAAGATGCTATAGTAAATTCAAGGTCTAATTGCATATCAGAACCAGTTGCATTATTTTCAGCATCAACGTCATTACCTTCAACCCAGAAGTAAACTCTAACTTTTGTTACTCCAGCTTCCATATCGAAGAATTCGATAGTTGAAGAATTGTTTGATGGTGTAGAAATTGGTGAAACAACTTCAAAGCAGTTTGCTAAATTTGGATATGCTGTACTATCAGCCCAAGCATTTAATGGGATATCAGCACATGCTGCTTTAGCACCTTGGTATTGAATTGCTGAAGAAGCAAAGTCTGTAATACCATAGTTTGTAGTTGCGTTTTGTTTACCTAAAACTGTATGTGTTTCCATGTTAGGTTCCCAAATCTTAACAGTTCCATCAGAAACAGATCCAGTTGTTTTTGTTAATTGTTGAGCTAAAGTGTAACCTTCAGTAACATTTCCAGAACCGTCGTCTTGACCTTCAGCATAAGTATCAGTATCAAGATGTCCTAAATTAACGAATGCTACACGAGCAGTATTCTTAATACCTTTATCATCACCTAAAGCAATAACTTTAGAATTAGCTGTCATTTTAACAGTTGCATTAGCATCTAATTTGAAGAATAAATCGAATGCTATAAAGTGTCTTCCATCTCCACATTCATTTGTAGATCCATCTGCACACTTAGTTTCAACTTCTTTAACAGTATTTAATAAATATTGTTCAGAATAAGTAGCACCTGATCCAGATTTTTCTAATCTAACTGAACCATAGTACATATCTACTTGTCCACTTGCATTAACTGCACCTACTGTAGACATATTTCCTAAATATGTAGGGAATTGGTTAACTGCTGCAGAATAATCTCCATTACTTGCATCAATTAATTCTTGTTTTGTAACTAATGCTTTCCAATCAATTGCATCAGCTGAAATTTGTAAACCGTTAACTGACCTAACTTTAACTTCCATTGTATCAACGTTAACAGTTTGGTTAGATGTAAACCATGCATAAGTTGCTGAACCCAATAATGCAAGTGTTACAAATAACAATAAAATTAATAATAATAGTTTTCTCTTATTTTTTCTTTCCTTTTTTGATTTTGCCATAACCTCTTAACTCCTTAATTGTTTTTTTCTTCGACATGCTCTTCATAGATGTCCATATGCATTTTTAACTCTCCACCCAGAATAGCATTTACGCACTCTGGATCATCTCCTTCTAAGAAGATTACAAGAGTTATCTTGTCTCTCTGTTCGGGAACCATGTTAGCTCTTTTTTCCAAGATGATAACTTTATCCTTATCATCTCTGAATGCTACAGTGTCCGGTTCTTCTTCACCAGTTATCGGACTCTTTTTAGCATAGACCTTAACATCGTCATTGATGAAAATCATAATTCTTACTGCATCATCTACATTTAAGATAATGTCGTCTATTTGAACTGAATACCAATAGTTAATAACTTCTTCACCTTGGTTTTCCAAATAGAACGTGTAAGCTATATAATTCTCACCATTGTGAGATCCTTCACCTTCATTTTGAATGTTGTCAGGTAACCACTTAATTGAAATATTATCCATAAACTCAAGTTTAGAAGTTTGAAGTTTAATAACTGAACTCCTATCGTTTAAGGATTCGTACATAACTAAATTTGAATTTAAATACGTATTCTTATCCATGCTGATAGTAAAACTACCTTCATTGTATACTATATTCAAAATCAAATAAGCTATGACAAGGAATAATAGCAATGCCAACAAGACAATGGCTACTATTTTTTCAGTTTTCTTTCGCTTCTTAACTTGTTGAGCAGTTACAACTACTTCTCCTTTTGCCATATTTTCAACTCTCCTTTTTTATCCTTAGCCACCTTTAACAGTAAAATGGAGATAACGTATATGAAACACTACCATATCGTTATTATAATTATAGCACAGTGTATTTTTAAAAACAATACACCAAAACATTTTTTTTACAATAAATATTACATTTTTTATATAAACTTATGATATAATAATGATGGTAAGATAGGAGGCATTATGAAAAAGAAAAAAACAATTATTTTAGTTTTGGCTTTTATAGCTCTACTAGCTTTTCTAGCAAGTGCGACTTATACTTATGCCAAATATCGATCAGGAATTAAAGGTTCCGTCGGTTCTGATATCGCTAAATGGAATTTCGTAATTAATGATGAATATATTACATCTAATCATACAGGAAGCTTAAACATTCCTCTAACCAGTTTAGATGTATGTAACAGCACTGATTGTAAAGTTACAAGTGGAAAGATTGCTCCAGGAAGTCGAAGCACTTTCCAAATTGAAATTGATTACACTGATGTAACATTAGATTTCAACTATACAATAAGTATTACTGATTCCCCTATTGCTGATTTAAGAGTTGAAATTGACGGAGCAACAGGATCAGGAACAGAAGTAAATAAAGATGTTATAATTGATCCTACTAGTACAAACAAAGTTGAAACAGTTAATGTAACCATTGAATGGAAAGATGATGGTGCTGCTGATGAAACTATGGATGATGCTGCTGATACTGCTATTGGTAGTGGTGATGATTTAGAAGCAAACTTCACAGTAAGCATCAACTTAAAACAATTAAACAATTAAAAAGAAACGATTAAATCGTTTCTTTTTTTATGGATTAGTTGATTGAACAAAATCAACAGTAATAACTATAATTAAAGACTTTCTATTAATTCTAGCTATTTCTTCAGGAGTCAATTCCAATTCTGTTGGCAGTGTAACTGTTGTTCCACTTTCATTGAATTCATAAGATTGTTCTCCAACTGCTGTATCAATTGCATCATAATGTTTTAAATATGTATCATAATCTGTACAATATGCATGAGTTGTCGCTGTTGGACACTCAGTTGTATAATCAGCATTTGTTTTTTCATATGGCCAATCTAATGTGAAATATAAGTCTGTAACTTCACCAGCTGCAATAGATGTTGAACCAAATTTAAATTTTAAATTAAATGGATAATCTTCACTACTTATTGTATAAGTACCATCAGATGAAGGAGTAACAGTATAATTACCTGTTTGTTCCTCACCAAACAAATATAAATACTTAACAACTAATGAAGCATCTGCTGATAATTCACCATTATTTGAAATTGCAATACAGTGATGATCCATATCACAAGGATCACTATCACTATGAGTAACAGCCGGCATTCCTGGATATAAATCCGGCAATGTAAATATTGCTGTTCCTCCAGTCTCGGATGTATCAAAACTTACATTCCATGCTTTAACTTTACCAGTCAAAGCTAAATTTACGGTAGTATTATATATAAACCAAGCAAGTGTCGATGACAAGCATAGTAAAAGTATTACAACAAGAAGACCAACCTTATGCCTTTTTAAAGCAATAAGTAATAAAGATTTTTTCTTCTTTTGTGTATTATCAGTTGTTTTAATATCTTTATCTTTCAATGCACAACACTCCTTATATATTTATACTACCTATTATATTTTATCACTATTCTTATCAACTTGAATAGTACCATTTTCTTTTCTTCTTTTTCTTTGAAGGTTTATTTTCACTTTGTTCTGGAGTTTTTACTTCAGTTTTTTTCTCTTCTTTTTTTACACCTTCAACTGGTTTTTCTTCTTTTTTCTCTATTTTTTTGTCTTCTTTAAGAGGCTTTTCTTCTTTAGGTTCTTCTTCAACTATTTCTTCTTTATCCTCTTCGATTTCTTCTTCAAGTTCTTCTTCAACTATTTCTTCTTTTTCCTCTTCGATTTCTTCTTTGAGTTCTTCCTCTTCTTCAGAAATGGTCTCTTCTTCCTCTTCCGATTCTTCCTCTTCTTCTTTTTCTTTTTTCTTTTTGATTTTTTTCTTTAATTCTTCTACTTCTTCTTCTATTTCATCATCTTTATCATTTAATATTTTGAATAATTCCATCGCAATAATAAATGCTATTGGTATAACAACAAATATAAATATTAATACTATATTAGTTGTTATTCTTCCCAGAAAACTAAGAAAGAAGAATTTATGTACTACTTTACCTAATACCTGATCCTCATATACAATTGGGTCTTCGATATTATTAGCAATACCTTTTGTATGAAACGAATATTTTCCATCTTTATCTACATTTACTTGCATTACCTGGTGGGTAATAATCATTCCATCAGCACCTGACTTTTCACTGATATATGTAACAGCATCACCAACATGAATCTCACTAGCAGGCATTTCCTTAATAAGTAAGGTATCACCTATATCATATGTTGGTATCATACTACCAGATGCAATAGTATAAATTCTATATCCAAAAAAATTACCCTGATTAGAAAACTTTTGAAATCCTGTAAGTATGATTAGTAAAACAAGTATTGCACATAATATCCATTCTAATGTAGCAAATATTGTTTTTAAAATTCTGTTTTCAACTATTGCTTTCATTTAACTTACCTTAATTTAGCTTCAAATTACTTATCTTATTCATATATTTTTCAATATGTTTCTTAAATACTTTATTAATACCATCCATAGTTGCATTATTTTTGTATTTAACTAAAGTAAATTGTTCGCCAACCATATTCTTAAGTTCTTCTTCTGTCAAACTAGCATTAAGATCAATAATTTTTTGAATAACTTGTTTAATAACTTTTTCTTTGGCGTTCTTTGTTGAATATTTCTCTTTATTCAATGTACACAAAGCCAAATAATCTAACATAAAGGTTTCATCAAAGAAATTCCTTAATTCACCTTCATCATTATAATTTTTATCTTTTCTTTCTCTCTTACTATCATCTCCAGCATGCTCTTGTAGATAGTTCCACAAAATAACTGCATATTGGAAATTAGTATTTTTTAAGATAACATTTGTTTTCTTAATAGGAGGTCTAACTAAAGCAGCATGTGCTCTTGAAAGAGATTTAAACAATTCTGTATTCTTTAAGTCTAATATTTGTTGTTGTAATTTATCAATTCTTTCAGCCAATGTTTCACCATTTTTATTACCATCTTCACTCTTATTATGAAGTCCAGTTTTAATAGTTAAATCCATTGTTACATGTTCTCTTCCAACAACAGTAGCAGCCTTATATTGAATTGATTTATCATCTTTCAAATAAGATCCTTCTATTAAATCTTTTTTCTTAACTTGAACAAATGTGTCAAGATTAATTATCAAAGTATAGATAAACCTATTTTCATAAGTATCAAATGTTTCTTCTTTATTAATATTTAATATCTTTGAAGGTTTAACTTCTTCAGTTACAGGATCAATATCTTGAATTAAGTTCGTATTACGAGCTAAATGCTTAATACTATCAACTGTAACTCTTTTAGCTTTTTCTATTTTAACAATTTCATCTTCGTTTATAATAAATCGGTTAGGATTTCTAAGGATATTATCTAAGTATCTCATAGTATCTTCAGCTACATCTAACCATTCAAAATTAGCTTCTAATTTATCATAATGAAGATCAACTACCATATCTGATTTAGTTTTCTTTGTAAAGTTACTAATGCGTTGTTCATCAGCTCTATCATATAGAGATGATATACTCAATTCATCCATAGCTCCCAACCTCTCTATTCTATAATTATGTTAATTTCTTAAGTCTTAATAAGTACTCAGTACATTCTTTCATTTTTCCTTTACCGAATGTCGTATCAAGGAACTTAATAAATCCATCAATTTCATCTCTAATATAAGAGATATTTAATTGTTCAAACTTACGTAAAATCTTTTTAGCAATAAAGTAATCAATACCAGAAATTTCATCTCCACCACATGCTACATATACTGGAACGAATTTCTTCATATGAGCAACGATACGGTTACCAAAAGCTATTCTGAAATGTTGAATAACATAATCATCCATCTTTTCAACCTTATCTAATGCTTCATCAGAAACTTGATTATCATTAATTGCAGATTCATATAAACTTTCTAGATAAGAATAATTTACATCCATTGCTTGTGTAGGTACTGGTTCAAAAGGAACACCTTTTTCATTAATATCTATTGGCATAGCACGGTCGTAAACCTTATCTGTAACCATAAATGTTGAGTCATCGTTATTGATTGTACCGATATACCAAACATTTGGTGCTATTTTTAATTTACCATTATGTAATCTCTTAGGGTCACTACTCCATGCACTAGGAGTTAACTCTACTATCCATTCATCTTGACTAGGCATTTCTAGAATAGATAACATTTCTGCAAAGTAATATTCAACACGTGAGATGTTCATCTCATCTAAGATTACTGTATAAACATCATCAGTATATCCTGCTGTATAAATCTCTGCTAATAAATCTGTTTCATTAAATTTCTTTGTAAATTCGTTGAAATATCCAAATAACTCAGTTCTATCTCTCCATGATGGTTGAACTGAAGCAACACATGAGTCATGTTTCATAAATTTTCCCCAAGCATAAGCAAGTGATGTTTTACCTGTACCAGAAATACCTTGTAAAATAACTAACTTAGTACTTGATAGTGCTGCAATAAATAATCTAATTAAATCTAAATGATAATATAACTTTAACTCTGATGCACAGAAGTTTCTAAAGTTTTCACATAACTCAGGTAAAGTAAATGAATTACCATAGTTAACAATTTTGTAATCTTTGAATCTTTCGTCGATAGCAAGTAATTTTGGGAATCTAGCATCATTATCATGTCCGTCATCAAGCAAGTCACCTTTCTCGCCTTCTTCACCGACAGTAGCTTCTTCATCAGGACTAAGTCCAAGTTGAGAAACTTTCATAGCATATAACTCGTCTTTTTCCTTCATTAAGTCTCTTACTTGTTTATGTAATGTTGCTAACTCTTCAAGTAATGACTCTTGCTCTACTAAAGTCTTTCTAAATCTTACATATTTTCTTATCAAGAAATATATACAGAATACAAATAGTGCTAGTAAAATCATTGTAATTATAATTGCAACAACTACTAAAAACCATTCTCCTCCAGAAAAATCTTGACTATAATGTTTAATCAAACTAGCATAAGCTCTTATATCAAACATTTGTAATATTCCTAAGAACAAATCCTTTATAGCTCTTAGAATACCACCAAGTAATTGATCTAAAAACTCATATAAAAATCTAACATAAGTATCCATTCACTACACCTCATTCACACTTATTATCCTATTCTTTATTTTACCATTATTTTTCATATCTTTGTAATAATATTTACTAGAATTGATTAAAATCTTATCAAATAGCTCTAAATATTCAATATTATCACTACTATAATTAAATGATTCATCTAAATTTAGGACAAATACGAAACCATTTCTTATAAGCTCCATAACATATGATTTATATCTTTCAAAGCACTTATAATCAATGATAATTCTAATTCTATCTTGAACAAAACCATTATCTATAATATTAAATACTCTATTAAGTTTTGTCTTTTTATCAAATAAACTATCCATTAATTTTACATAATAAACTTTATCAAATTCACAAGTAATTGCATCACTTATTATTAAAGCTGATACTTGTAAAAAAGTAATACTTACTAAATCTTCACTTATTACTTCTCCCTCTTCTGCTCTCTTAATAGCTACTTCACTATATAAGTCAGGGAACTTAATATTGTTTACTAACTTAGCTTCTATTTGATTTCCATCTTTTGTATCATATGGTTTTAAATCTAAACTAAATACCTCTGATTCAAAAGACGATAAGTAATCTTTCCTTTTCTTGATATCATCACGAAGCATTGCATTAAACTCATTAACAAAATTATCTTTTAAACCTAATAACTTAGTTCTATCTTTACTAATTTCATCAACTGTCTTCTTTTGTGCTTCTAAGATATATAATTGATCTAAACTATAGAAATAAGAAATAAATAATGCTGTTAATTCAATAACTTCCTTATCTTCAGGATAATTCTTTATTAACTCTTTACTTGTAAGTTCTATAGCTTTTGTAACTTTATTTGGCAATGGTAACTTCTTCGAAGCTTCATCCAAATAATCACTATATCTTACGTTCAAATATGCATTAATAAATTCTTCACATATTTTTTTCTTATACCCATCTTTAAGTATTAATTCCAAATACTTATGAAAGCATTTATTTGTAAATAAGATATATTCATCCATTACATTTAACACGCTTACCACCTCTTTTTATTCTATGTTTCACAAGCTGTCGTTCTTGTTATTTTCGTTGTATCATCAGTGTTTAATTTGCAGTAAGTAATAATTGAAGAATTATTTCCACCTACTTCAAATGAGAAATCACTATTTACATTTGAACCATTCTTATAAAAACGAACTAACATACTTGATTTAGCACTCAATTTAAAATCAATTCCACTTATATAATCATAAGTAGTATTATCAATAGTCTTTTGACTAACTCTATAAGCACAATCAACACCAGTAGTAACATTATCTATCTTTGTACAATTATTATAAATCATATTACTCATATCAAATGTTAAAACATTAATTGGGAAATCCATTCTAAAATATGTTGAATAATCTAATGTGTTTGTAATAATTGAATCTAAATATAATTGACTTCTTTGGTCTTTTATCTTGTATTCAATACCATAGTCACCAACAATAATAACAAATGTTCCTTTTAATGTTTGTGTATATGGAGCAGTTGCTCTTGCTTCAACTTCTACTGTAATTCTATTGCCTGTTATTAAATATTCTCCAGCATTAACTGGTTCAACAACTACTTTAAAAGAATCAGTATTTGTATTAGCTAATTCCTCATCATATACAATTTCCATACCTTCTAACTTGGTACGTCTTGATGTATCTGAATCATTTTCTTTCAAATAACAATTTACTCTTGTAACATTGTCACCATAATTATCATGACAACTAACTTCTACATCATATGTAATATCTGTTGTTGTCATTTTCAATGAATTATCTTTACTATTCATTGTAATATCAATTGTTTGATCAGTAGTAGCTGGCCATGGACTAATTTCATATGTCTTACCAGTTAAAGTAAGTTTATTACTATTAAAATAGAAGTTTTGTGTTCTTAAATAATAAACTCTTAAAACATTATAAGCATATACACTATATCTAACTCCAAAGCTTATTACTACTCCAGAAACAATTAATATCAAGAGCATAGCGATATATTTATGACTTTTAAAGAAGTTAATAAATAAACCTTTATTTTTCTTATATTTCTTCATACCCTATCACCCGCAGCTCTCTCCAGCAACTAATTGCTTAGATACTAATTGAATCTTAATTGATTCAACCATATCTTGATATTTACTTTCTTTATACGTATCAGGGAATGTAACATACAATTCATATTCATCTACTAATGGAGTACTTGAACCATATTGCATACAAACATCTGCAAAAGTATAATATTTGAAGTATGTACCATATGCATCAGGAGCAATATTTGTATTACTCTCACTAATTAGATTTACTGTTCTATTAGTTACTTTATATAATTCAAATCTTAAATCTAAATTATTAGTTGATATAATCTTCAAGTTATATATTAAACTTGTATCAGAAATAGTTCCTTCTTCATTAGCATTACTAACACTAAATTTATATTTCTTTTGTTCACCAGGTTTAATTTCTCCTAAATCAAACTCATAAGAATTATTATTTAAATCTTTTAATCCACTATAATTAAAAGCATAAAGAGCAACATCCATCTCTGCTACTCCATCAACTGTTGAAGTATATGAAGCTGAAGAAGTCTTTAACATTGTAAATGCTAATAATACATCAAGTATTAAAAACACAGATAAGAAATTCATATTCTTTTTTGTTCTAAATCTTCTCATCTTCTATACTCCTTTCTTTTATTTTTCTTCTATCGAAAAATATATACAAAATAACACAACTGTAGCAAATAAAGAAATCAATACGATTGGTGTCATCAATGTTTTTAATACCAAACCATATCTTCTTCCTATCTTAACTACTTTACCAATAACTTGATCTTTTTTAATTGGTTTATCTAAAGTATTATTTGCATCTCCCTTTGTGATGATTAAATCATCATCTACTTTATAAACTCGGTGAGTTATTATCATATCTTCACTTTTAAAAGATATGATATCACCTTCTTTTACATTTTCTGTTATCTTAACAAAAACCATATCATGAACATTAATTGTATCTTCCATACTTCCTGTTATAATATCAAAATATGTATATCCAAATAGATTCACATAATCTTTTTTTAGTATCTTAATATTTATAAAACCATATATAGCTATTATAAAAAAGATAGCTAAAATCAAAATTACCAAATCACTTATTATTTTCTTAATTAATAACCACACTTTTTTCATATTACTTTATTTGTGTGAATGTAATCGTTACTGGAATATTTAATACTGGATTATCTCCACTCATACCTAACTCGGTATCTTTTTTATTATTTTCCTCATCATCATGATAATTCCAAGTAACATCAACATCTAAATCTAATTCATAATTACTATTTCCACTAAAATCATTTAAATTAAGAGTTCCTGTAATTGGTGAACCAGATGTTATTGGTGTACCATTTCTACTTATAGTAATATCTGCTGCTGTTTCCATAGTTCCAAAGACTATACTATAACTAAATGAAACATCAGTATCATTAGGTTTAATTCTTAACTTGAAACTGCCATCACTACCAGGAGATATCTTTCCATCTGCTACGTTACTGTTACTATTATCGTATGTAATGTCTGAACCAGTTACTACGAAATCAACAGTATATGTTGTTCCATCAGCAGAAGTAATTGCTTTACCACAGTTTGGATTAGTTGAAGTTCCTTCAACAGGACAACCATTAACTGTAATATTCCATTTAGCAATATCAACATGAGCATCTCCGGATACTTCTGTCGAATATTTACTATAAGAATAAGCCCCTGCTAGAAAGATTACTAATAAGAAAGACAATATTAAAATTACATGTCCTTTCTTCATAGGCTTATACCTCTTTCTTTAACTCTATAATTTCAACTATTATTGCATATACCTCAAATATAATTGCAATCATTGTAGGAAGTATTATCAGAATTAAGAAGCCCCATCTTGACTCTAGAACTCTAAGTATTCCTCCAACTCCGTTATAAACTTGTGTATCCTTACCTACATAATATTCATAATATACATTGTAATCATTACCAATTAAATAAGTATAATAACCATCACTATCAATTACTTTATTAACTTGAGCAAAATTAACAGTTCCTTGATCTGAAGGATTATAGAAGAAGATAAAGTCATCAGCTTTTACTTCGTCACCCTTACCTTTAGTAACAACTACTAAATCACCCTTTTTATACTCTTGCGATAAATCACTACCTAAAATAACTAATGATTTATTACCAAAAACTGTAACTTTTTGGTCATTGTAATTTAGAAGACAAACAGTAACAAAAATTTCAACTCCTAAATACAAAACAACGAATATTACTAACAATATTCTTAATATAGCTTTCATCGTACTTTTCATATATTATCACCATATCCATTTTACCATATAAAAGCAATCATTTCAACAAAGAAAAAGACCATTTTATTGGTCTTTTTTTGTTCCTTCAACTATCTTTTTTGCTTCGAATAAATCCATTACAAAATCGATAGATAAATCATATTTTTCAAGATAATAACTATTAATAATAACTTCTAAAGATTTTAGTAATTCATCTATAGCTTCAGGAGTCATTTCATCCTTATTTAAATTGATTTCTAATAGTTTGTAGTGGTCCATAATAATAGTACCCAAATCAATCTCAGTATTAAAGTTAGTATTCTTAATAATATTAACATAAGGATCAGTTAAGAATTTATCGTATTCCTTAACAATACTCTTAACTTTATTAATATCAATATCTTCTTCATGCTCTTTAATACAATATCTTAAATATCCTTTATATGATAAAGCAAAATTGAAGATATCGTAGATTGATGAAGTTGCACTTAATTCAGAATTCATTTTTTCATAAATTAAGGCAATATCATATTCATCAAATTTAGCATCCAATTCCTTAACTTTAGCATCAATTTCCAAATAATTATGTTCAATATCAACTTTCTTCTTAAAGAATAAGAAGCCTTTTCCAGAACCATTATTTATTTCTTCAGTTAGTCTTTCTAACTCATCTGCTAAAGCGTTTATTTCTTTCATTAATTTAGGTAATTGACCTAAATGACTATCTTTTTCAGCAAATTTTTTCTTAGCATCTTCAATAACATAAGAATATTTTAAATAATTCTTATATTCTGTTAAACCATGGAATAAATTCTTGAAATCTTCCATTTTTTCTTTGCCTTTATTAATATCAGCATTATCACCTAAGAACTTAGAATAACATCTACTTAAATTAATAATATTATAATCATTTAATAATAGTTCACCTTCCATAAATCTTGTAACAATTACAGATTCATCATAGTGTTCTAATTCATAAGCTTCTCTACCTAAATTATTTCTCTTTAAGACATAATCATTGTATGAAAGATTATCTTGAATAATCTCTTTTTGTCTATTCTCAATATAGTTTTCAAAAGCTTTAATATTCTTATTAAATAATACTCTGAAACTAGTTTCGATATGAGAAATAACATCAGGACATTTCCAGTGTAAATCTTCAAAAACATCTTTCATTCTTTCAAGATTATCATCTCTTAATAATTCTCTAATATATTTACGAGCATAATTACTATAAACGAAATCTGCTTCTGTTAACTCAACACCAACTTCTCTAAAACGAGCGAATGTTTCCATAATATCTTCATTAACTGAAGCTAAATCATTTTTATAATAATGAGTTAGACTATATAGTAAAGTATCGAAACCTAACTTTTCATATGGAGTGTTTAATGGATTAAAAAGATTGACATCTTTATAATCCATTAACTCCTTCTTAACGATAGCTAATCTTTCGTTTGGTTTATAATTTAAATATTTGCTTGAACGTTTAGTAATTTCTTTTAATAATTGGTCTCTATAACCTGAGTATTCTTCTTCCAATTCTGAAACTTTAGTCTTGTATAATGCTAGATTTTTAGCATTATTTATAGGCATACTAGTAAGCACATCTTTTGCTACATCAACATCATGATTGAAGTCATCTAATTTTTTAATTCCCATTTTTATTTCCTCTTCTCTACTTCGGTATTTTCTTCAATTTGTAAGAATTCTACGAATTCATTAACTGCATTATATAAGTCAATCAATTCCTTAAAACTTAAATCTTCTACTTTCACTTCCATATGCCTAACCTCCATTTCCATACTCGTCAACGTCTAAGCTTCTAATAATTAAATACTCGTAATCACTACCGATTTCTGTATCTCTTGGTGCATTATTAACAGTAGTTCTATCGAATACTGTAAACAGTACTCTATATGTTCCACTTCGCCATCCAGATGTAGATGGATCAGTCTCATCATCATTTGGTCCATGTTTAAGTGTTACTTTAACTGTGTAATTCTTAACCTCGCCACTAGCGATTGGACCTAAGTCATAATAATAATCAGTCATTGTACCAGTACAATTAATTGTTACCGGTGTCTTATTTGTATCATCTTCACTTGTTATCTCAATCTTCGTTGCGAAATCACAAATATTCTTATTGTTATATATCAAGTCACCATAGTTACCTGCATTATGACTTCTAAATTGTTGAATAGAAATCTTTAAACGAGGATTTGCAATTCCGTTAGTTGATCTAACAGTATAAGTAATAACATCATTATCTTCACTATCTAATCCTGTTTCAACATCATGTGTTATCTCTACTTCAGGAGCAGTAGCTACTAGACCAAAGTCACTACTTAATAAATTGAATTTGAAACATTTTTCAGATGCTTGAATACCATTGTAATATAAACCATCATATGAACCAAACGTTTCAACACATAACTCATATTCACCTACTACGAATGCATCACTAACATTACTGAAATCTAATTTAACTGTTGAATCTAATGTTGAAATTCTACCAGCTAAATTTAATCTAATTACACCAGATGATTCACTGTTTTCTGGATAGTATTTATTTCCATTAACATCTACTACTAAACCATCTAATGTATCGTATGATAATGCTACTTTTTGATTACCTTCACCTAAACGATAGAAAGTAAGTTTAGCACCTAATTGATAATCATCATAAATAGTATCTGTGAAATTACTATTTGATAAACTGTTTTGAAGTGATGTTTCAAGTAACATTGTTGCTGGTGTTTGACGATAAACATCAAAGACTTCTTGAGTAGAAACGTTTCCTTCATCATCAACAAATCCACCATCAGTTGAAATATAACTTGAACCAGCTTTAATAACAGTATAGTTCATTTCTTGATCACCAGTTTCAAATACTGGTGCTAATACAGTTTCAACTTCGCCTGTATCATCATTTATACCATCTAATTGTAAGTAAATATTTGAAGTTAACTCATAATTAGCAGCATAAGAATTTTGATTTGTACTTGAGAAATCGAACGTGAATATGAACTCTTCAATACCATATTCTCCTACAAGTACTCCGTTTTCATAAATAGCTTTATAATACTTACTATTTACACCATCCATACCATCATCGAAATGAATGATATTTCCACCTACGTTACTCATACTTATGAAATCTCTTAAGTAATAACTATATGTACTATTAGCATTTTGTACTTCATTACCTGTAACTTCATAGAAGTATTGTTCGCCTTTAATCATATCTAACATCGTGATTCTTGTACCAGCAGGAAGTTTATCTTTAGATGATAAGTATCTATAGTTATCATCGTCATAAGCTTTATCTGGTGACCAATATTCATCTTTCTTACCAGCAACTTCTTTATTTAAATCTAAAGCTAATGAATGGTAAATACTAAATGAACCATCAGTACCAATTGTTGGTGTAGACATCGCAAATGTTCCATATTTTTTACCAGGAGCAATTGAATATCCATAACCATCATGTTGATCATCATCAGTTAAATACACATTAATTGTTATAACAATTGGTAAGTCTGGTGTAGCATCACCCCAGTTAGGATTTCTTGCTTCCATATCAACAGAAACATTACCTAATCCGATATCACCTTCAGGATCAATCATGTAGCTTGTATCAATATTCTTAGAATGATACAACCAGAATGATAAGTTACGAGCTCCTGTAGTTGAATCATATATATATGTAGTATCGCCAGTATATGGATCAGTTTCACTAGTATAAATATTAGTTGAATAATTGTTCTTCCATCCAGTTGATGAAGTACCCATTGTAATAGCAAATTTTCTATTAGCATCTGTTACACCATTTTCACCGAATGTTTCAGCAATCTTAGGGATATCAGCTTTATTAATTAACGAAGCAGTAAAGGCTGTATTTGAATTAGTAATTGATTGTCCAAATTCACTAGTCTTAACTGATTTAATATTAAAGACAACATCACCATTTGAAGAACCATCTTCTGTAAACAATTCTTCGAATTCAATCTTAACATTCTTAGATGCTTCCATTGAATACTTAGACGCTTTCAAATCTACAGAAATCTCTAATACTTCTTTACCAATTATCCATTTATAATAGTTTTCTGTTTTAGGTGTTACACCAACATAATCAGTTGAGAACTCCTTAGTTTCAGGATCTGCATAGTTAGTATAGAAACCATCTATAGTAGTTTTTCTAATTCCACCTTCTTCAACGTAAGTTAAAGGAGCGCCAGCATCAGTACTACTACTACCATATACATAAGTAAAGTTACTTTCAGGATCGAATAATGCATAAGTTGTATCATCAACTACTCCAGAAGGAGCTGTGTAATCAGGATCATAAATACCTCTTACAAATGTATTTCCTGAACCATGTGTATACATTCCTAAGAATGCAATACCATGTACAGTTCCTGGATTAGAAGCCAAAACTTTACCTTCAGAAACCGCCAATACTTTACGTGATGGCATGTAAATTCTATTTACAACGCCATTTGTTTCACCAGTATTTATATTGATTGTTTCTGGAACAAATGTATTTCCATTTTTATAACCACTATACATTTTTGCAAGCCAAGTACCACCACCCTTAGCGTAAACTGTTGTTCCGCCAGGATTATTAGTATCTTGTGTACCTAATAAATATAAGTTACCAATTGTAACGAAAGAATATTCAGATTTATCTTCACGGAATTGTTTATTTCGTGCACCTGTTAATTCAATCGTACTATCTAATATCTCAACAACAGTTGCTCTCGCTAAAGAAGCAAATGCTACTGGATTATCATCATTACCATAATTTATAACTTTAATAATTGATAATTCAGGATTTGAAACAGCTTGATTACCAATAATAGTTGAGTTGTTTCCTTCTCCATAAATTGAACCCCTCAATTCAATTATTGATTTATCATCATTATCGTAATAATCAGTAGAATCTAATACAACATTAGTTTTTCCAACTACACCGATACTACTAAAGTTATAACTCTCTAATTCACTGGCAACTGTATAACTACCTCCGAATACAGTACCCATTATGCTTATATTCTTAATATAAGTATTATCAACACCATCGATGGCATCTATTGCTGATTTTCCAACATTAACATAAGTTTGTCCATGAACAAAGGCAGCATTACCTGATCCAAAGACATTACCTGTTATTGTTCCACCAACAATATTAACAGTACTTGTTCTTCCACTTTCAACATAAGCAGCATTAGTATTATATTCACCTGTATATGGAGTTCCATCACCAGGTCTAAATGGAGTTGTATAGTTACCAACATGGGCCATATTACCAGCACCATAAATAGTATCAACAGTACCATCATACATATTAACTTGAGTATCTCCGTATACAACAGCTAAGTTTCCACCACCATATACGTTACCTTTAACGGTACCTTTTTTCAATTCTACTAAAGTAGTACCAGTAATTGTAGGTGCAGGATTAGTATTTCTATTTCTATATCCTATATATGCACCATTACCATTACTTCCACCAAATACATTAATAACTGATAATGTATTATTTTCAGAATTTTCATCAACAGTTACATTTGAATGCAATGTTGAACCTCCAGCATTATTACCACCAAAGGCATTACCAATAGTTCCATAATTAATATAAACATGGCTATTTGACACCATTCCGTCTTGGTTAGATCCACCATAAACGTTATTTAATGTCATACCTTTTAAATAAACATTAGAATTAGTTACATCAGCAGATTTTCCACCACCAAAGGCATTACCGTATTGAGCATTCGCTACATCCTCTGATGCTGTATCAGCATCTGTACCACCATTAACTATAATATTATTTGATATACTACCCACTAAATTAACGTTTGTAGTATTGGTTTCAGCAACATTACCTCCACCATAAATATTTCCTGTAAATATACCAGCATTTGCATTAACTGTACTTGAATAAACAGTACCAGATTGGTTAGATCCTCCAAATACGTTATATACAGTAGCTCCTGTATTAATATTTACAACAGTATTACCACTAGTTCCTGAACCTTCGTCAGTACCAGCTTTATAACCACCACCGAAGACAGATGCTCCATCAGATCCATCTTGAGCCATTGTAAATGTAGCTTTTCCTATATTTACATTTGTTGATGGTACGTAAGCAGAAGCACCTTTACCACTACCATATACTCCACCATAAATTGGAGTAGTTGTACCACCATCAGTAATTACATCACCAGTATATCCAGTAATTAATAAAGTCTTACCATTTTCTTGTTCAATTGTAACGTTTGATTTTACAACAGTATGGGCATCATTACCACCACCATAAACGTTATCAATTGTTCCACCAGTAATTAAAACATTAGTTGTATTAGCAGCTGCTAAAGAACCTTTAGAACCACCAAAGACATTACCAACAGTTCCGCCAGATACCTTAATATTTAATGGTCCATTTGGTGTTCCATTAACGTTATTACCGTTATAAGCTTCAATAACTTCACCTTTTTTAATCTCTACATTAATAGCGCCACTATTTGTAGGAGCGGTATTATTATTACCTTCTCCACCACCATAAATAGTATTAAATTTACCACCATCTATAGTAATAGTAGTTTTACCCTTAGAGTTAACAGCACCTAATGCACTTCCACCATAAACATTATAAATATCTAAATCTTCGTTTGTTAAACCACTTGGTAATAAAGATTTAATCGTAATATTACCATTTACTGAAGTAGCATCACCATATCCTCCACCATACACACCTTGATTTTCTTCACTTACATTTCCGTTATATAGGTTAATAAATACGTTTCCTCTAACTTCTCCACTATTATTTGAACCACCATAGATTGATTTTTCTACAGTTGTTCCTTTTAAATCTATTGTAATAGTATGTCTATAAGTATTAGTTACATCAAGTTCAGGTGTTACTGCAACACATATACCATTATTACATTCTAAGTAAATATTATTTGCATTGTAATTATCACCAGTATGATACATCGGAGATGATGAAATAGAATAATAAGTACAGCTATAATTTATATCAAAACTTTCTGTTCTTGTTCTTGTTGAGCCTTCAGGATAACCACCGTAACCACCAGAACTATAATTCCAGTTTCCAAAGTTTTGATTTGAATCAGTTCTGTTAACTCCAGGAACAGTACTATCACATACCCTAGGAGCAGTTAAATAAGTACCATCAGCTAAATAATTTCCAGCAGGAATAGTTCCAGTAGATGTTCGTGTCGTAGATTCATTTGAATAATAATCACTACCCCATGTACCATAATAATTACTACAACCATAGTAACTATTACATGTTTGTCGGTGATTTGCAGAATATCTGTCAACAGTCGTAACAGTATGATTACTAGTAAATCCATAATAATCATTAGCTAATTTAGTTGTACCACCATTTCCCGTTCCGTATCCACTATCTGCTCGGTTTGAAGCTCCATATACAGAACCTTCAACAGTACCAGCTAATAATTCTACATGAATATTAGTATTCACACCACTATAATCATCAGTTGAACCTACAGATCCGTAGTTTCCACCACCAAATACTGAACCGTAAATAGTACCACCGTTAATAATTACATGTGAATTATCAACAAGTCCATCATCAGTACTTCCTGACTGTCCTAAACCGGCACCATATACTGATCCTTTTATAACTCCATATAAAGTAGCAGAAGCCCAGTTGTTTGCGTTATCAACCAAAGTACTTTCAGATGTTTTATATCCAATAATAGCATTTCCACCGATATAAACTAAAGTATCATCGCTCATGGCTCCACCACTGTTAACACTACCATTACTTCCACCAGCAACAGAGTTTGCTACTCTACCACCAGTAACAGAAATAATTCTGTTTCCAAACGTTTCAGTTTGACCGGCACCACCAACAATATTTGTAATTTGGCCACCTTTAATATAAATTGCTACAGCATTTCCAGCATTTCGAGCAACACCAGGTCCACCATTTATATTAAATATAACTCCACCTTCAACAGTTAGAGATCTTAAAGCTGTATTTCCTGTAGAGCAATGCCATGATCCAACATATATACCATAAGTATAATCACTTGCACTATCACCATCGGTACCAAATTTACCACTCTTAATTACAATATCTGAAGATACTCCATCAGAAGTTGTATTTGTTCCACGTCTTGAACCAGATACCGCTTCTGTAACAGTTAATTTACTATTATCTTTTCTAGCTCTATCGTAGTCGCTTCCATAAATATATTTACCATGAATATTGTTATAAGTACCACCATAAGCATTTTGATAGCATCCGGTGTTATTATCATCGTCTTCATAACTGTTAATTCTTCTATAAGTACCAGATTCAATAATAACTTTATTATTATAATCTCCGCTTGTAACAGAACCAGTACCACCATTAAATACGTAGTTGTTATTAGACATGGTATTATTTCTTCCAACTTTGAAATTATTAAATCTAGCATCAATGTTATTAGAAATAGTTGAATTAATTATTGCTAAATCATCACCAACAGTCCCAGCACTATATGTTCCGCCATCTAAAGTTAATGGTTTAGTTGGAGCTGTTCCGATAGCTCCACCATCAATAATATTTGTATCTCTTGTTACTAAATAATAATAATCAGTTAATCTAACAGCATAAGTTGAAGAATCATCAATCTGACATGCTACACGTCTACCAAAAACGAAGTCTCGGCGACAAGTGTCACCTATCATTCTTGTTGCCCCGATAGGAGGAAGCAATTCTTGACCCGTATCAGGATCATATTGTGGTACATAAGTAGTATATGCACTTATATTAGCATTCATATAATGAGGCTCACTAGCAGCAGTACTATATGGATCACCATATTGAATTAACTTATAACCAGCTTGCGCTTCAGCAGTATTATTACATGTACTAGAAGTACAAGCTTTTCCGCTGTATTGATAATATAATCCACTAGTTCTTTGAGCAGACGTTAAATCACCAACTTTGTAATAATATGCACCAGCATTGTTCAAATTTAAAGGATCGGTTTGTTTACCAATATTATCATTTCTTGCTTGCCATTCAGCAACTGGACTATTAACATCAACATAATTAAAGACATCATTTCCAGTTACATTATTATTAACAGTACCAGTGTTCCCATTTGCTGTTGCACCAGGAGTAGAAGGAATAAACACTGCTAAAGTAGCATTAAGCTCATAATATCCAGCATTATCATCAATATAGTAAAAATAACAAGCTTGGTTAGGTTGATTAGGACACGTGGTTCCAGCATTAGCAATAGTATAATTAGTTCCATTATTACCTTTTGTATAAACAATCCTACCATTACCATTACCCATTCTCGTATTACGAGGAGCTTGCCGTCTAGTTGGATTTAAAACGATAGTATCATCCAAATAGTTATAACCTATAGTAGTATATTCTTCATAATTAATATAAATATTGTGTTGTACGGATTGGACTTGTTGCATTGATTTATCATTTAAATTATTAACAGAAGTTTCAATATCTGCTCCTACCCATGAAGCGTTTAATTGTAATGTAATTACTTTCTCACCGTTAACAGTTTGAGCATTTGCTAAACTCACTTTAATATAACGAGTATAATAATCGTCATCATAAGATAATACTGAATTTTGGCAGATATTTGTAGTAATACCAGTTGCAGAATTATTACATACCCAACCATTAAATCCATATCCGTAAGGTCTATCTGTATAAGGATTATCTATTAATTCAATTGTCACTGTATTATCAGTAGTATTTATTGGATAGTATTTATAATATTCAAATATATATTGTTGTTCATCTTCAGAAACATATCCAACTAAATTACTATTATTTATATCTGCACCATTATAAATTATATGAACAGCTGCTAAAGTATTTTTATTATAAGTATTTGCATAAGTAGGCATATTTGTTTTACTTGTAATTCTTGTATAATTTAAGCCTTCATAATAATTCCAATCTGCTTCTAAATCATTAATAAAAACAGTACTGTTATTTTCTCCACCAATACCAGTAGTTACATTAGCACTATAATGTTCACTACTACTCCAAGCAGCATAATATCTTACAATTGAAGACATTGAAACTGCAAACAAAAGAAGTATTGTTAGCCAAACAATAGTCTTTTTTCTAGGTAGTTTTTTTAATCTATATTTAAGCATAACTTCACTTCCTATGTTATGTATTATTCATCATTATTAATTATACAATAAAAAATGTAAAAAAGGAACAAAAAAAGGAACAAATTTAGTTGTTCCTTATAACAAATTTTTCCGTATCATCTAAATCAATTGTGATTTTAGAATTATCAGTAATTTTGTTTTCAATTAACTCCATTGCAATTAAAGTTTCGATGTTTTCTGAAACATATCTCTTAATAGGTCTTGCTCCAAAATTCTCATCATAAGAATTCTTTATAACATATTCTTTAGCTTTTGGTGTTAACTCAATTTGAATATTTCTAGTTTTTAATCTTGTTTCCATTTCAGAGATTATCTTATCTAAAATCTTACCAACTACATCTCTACCAAGACTATTGAAGAATAAAATTTCATCTATTCTATTTAAGAACTCAGGTTTAAATGTACTTCTTAATTCTTTATTAATTAATTCATTTTTATTTGGTAAGTTTTCTAGAATATATTCGCTTCCTAAATTACTTGTCATGATAATAATTGTATTTTTAAAATCAACAGTTCTACCTTGATTATCTGTAATACGGCCATCATCAAGTATTTGAAGTAAAATATTAAATACATCTGGGTGAGCTTTCTCTATTTCATCAAATAAAACTATACTATAAGGATTTCTTCTTACTGCTTCAGTAAGTTGTCCTCCTTCATCATATCCAATATAACCAGGAGCTGCTCCAATTAAACGAGAAACATTAAATGCTTCCATATATTCAGACATATCTATACGAATCATATGTCTTTCATCATCAAATAATTCATATGCTAAAGTCTTAGCAACTTCTGTTTTACCTACACCTGTAGGACCTAAGAATAAGAATGAACCAATTGGTCTATTAGGATCTTTAATACCTGCTCTACTTCTTAAAATAGCATTAGATACTTTATGTAATACCTCATCTTGACCAATAACACGTTTCTTCATATTTTCTTCAAGTTTTAATAATTTTTCCTTTTCCCCTTCAACTAATTTAGTTACTGGTACATTAGTCCATTTACTAATAACTTGAGCAATATCTTCTTCAGAAACAGTATCACTTATTAATTTATTCTTATTATTCTTTTGAAGTTCTTCCAATTCACTTTCTAATTTAGGAATTTCACCATGACGTAATCTTGCTGCAGTTTCCAAATCATATGAATTTTCTGCTTCTTTTAACATATGTTTAGCACTTTCCAAACTTCTCTTCTTATCAAGAATAGATTGGTTAGTTTCTTTTTCTTTTTTAAAGTCTTCTTTTAATTTAGATTCCTTTAATTTTAATTGATATAATTCTTGATCAAGCTCTTCTAATCTTGCTTTACTAGATTCATCCTTTTCTTTCTTAAGACTTTGTCTTTCTATTTCTAGTAACATAATCTTTCTTGTTAATTTATCTAGTTCAACTGGTACACTATCCATTTCTACCTTAATAGTTGCACAAGCTTCATCAATTAAATCTATTGCTTTATCTGGTAAATATCTATCAGTAATATATCTATCACTCATAGTAGCTGCCGCAATAATAGCTCTATCTTTAATATTAACTCCATGATGAACTTCAAATCTTTCTTTCAAACCACGAAGTATTGCAATTGTATCTTCTACACTAGGAGCTTGAACAATAATCTTTTGGAATCTTCTTTCTAGTGCTCCATCTTTTTCAATATACTTACGATATTCATTTAAAGTAGTAGCACCAATACATTTAATTTCACCTCTAGCTAACATTGGTTTTAACATATTACCAACGTTCATTGTACCTTCAGTTCCATCACCAACTATCATATGTATTTCATCAATAAACATGATAATCTTTCCATCAGATTCTTTAATCTTATTTAAGACTGCTTTTAGTCTCTCTTCAAATTCACCACGATATTTAGCACCAGCAACTAATGCTGCTAGGTCTAATTCCCATACCGTTTTATTTTTTAAACTATCTGGGACATCTCCATTAACAATACGTAATGCTAAACCTTCAACAATAGCTGTTTTACCAACACCTGGTTCTCCAATTAATACCGGATTATTCTTTGTCTTACGAGATAATACTCTTTCAATACTTCTAATTTCATCATCTCTACCTATAACAGGATCAATTTTATTATTTTTAGCAGCATCTGTAATATCTCTACCATACTTTTCTAAAACTTTTTCCTCTTCTTGAGGATTCATTTGATAATCCATAATATCCCTCCTTATCGAAGACATTATATCACTATAATTAGCACTCGTCAATAGAGAGTGCTAATTATATTTTAGACATTAAAAAAAGACGATATTCTCGTCTTTTATAATACTGTTGGTACCAAGAAATATACTAAGAATAGTATAAATACAATCATTGTAACTAGATTAATTTCTAAAGCAGGTTTTTCTTTTAAACTACCTCTCTTATATCTAATTATATCAATTAAATAAACTAATAAATCTAATACAACAAATGAAATAATTCCTATACCAATTCCTTCAGTAATAGAATATGCAAGTACCATTGTAATAATTGTTAAGAATGCAGGTATTGCATTTTTTACATGATCAAAATCTACTTCTCTTACATTACTCATCATAAGAACACCAACATAGATTAATGCACTTGCAGCTGCTGCTGAAGGAATAAATGCAAATAGTGGTAATAAGAAAATAGATAACAAGAATAATACAGCAACAACTAATGCTGTTAAACCTGTTTTACCACCAGCTGAAACACCAGCTCCACTTTCAACGAAAGTAGTAACTGTACTAGTACCAAATATAGCACCAGCTACAGTTGCTGTACTATCAGCAAGCATCATCTTACCATAATTTTGTGGTTTACCATCTTTATCTAAAAGTTTAGCATTACTACAGCAACCAACAACTGTTCCCATAGTATCAAACATATCAATCATTGAGAATGAAATAATTAACATCAAAGATGTCATAAATGATTCTTTTGGTAAATTGAATCCTCCTCTAAACAAAGAGAATAAAACAGAATCACCATTTTTAATATTAAAGAAGTTTCCAATATTTTCCCAGAACTTCCAACTTATTCCAGGAACATTTCCTTTAATAATTTCTAAATCAGCAACACCAAGAGGAATAGCAAGTATTGTTGCAGCAAGTATTCCCAAAATAACAGATCCTTTAACATTATAGTGTGATAATACTCCTATAACAATCAAACCAAATAAAGCTACAACTGCTGAACATGCAGCTCCACCCCTAGCCCATAAACCAGTATTATTAAAATCAATTAATTGTAATAAAGTAAATTGATTATCAACAATAATTTTAGCATTTTGGAAACCAATAAATGCAATAAATAATCCAATACCTACAGAAATAGATATTCGAACTGGTTTTGGTACTCCATCAAATATTTTTTCACGAAGAGATATCATCTCTCCTTTTTTATTCCTTCCGCAAGGAATAACAGATAATAGTAAGAAAATGATTCCACTTACGAATACTAATGCCATAGCATTTCCATATGAATATGCAAATCCCATAGCACCTCCTACTATTGTTCCAACTGTGGCATTAAGTCCCATTCCTGGAGCTTGTGCTAATGGCATTTTAGCTAATAATGCCATTAATAATGTTCCTACGAAAGCACCTAACGCAGTAGCAATAAACACACTTGAGAAACGAGGATCTGCTGTTCCGCCCCACAAGATGTTATTTGGGTTTACTGTTAGGATATAAGCCATCGCAAGGAATGTTGTGATACCAGCAAATATTTCTGTTCTTACATTGCTTCCTCTTTTAGCAACTTCAAAGAACTCATTAAATTTGCTAGCTCTCTTTTTCTTTGTCTTTTTCACAAAAAACAACCTTTCTTTCTAGGAAAATAAAAAAAGCCTACAAAAAGATTGTAAGACTATTTTTTTACAAAGAAGCACAACATCAAGTCATAGTCTATTCATTCACGGTGAATAGGTAGAAACATTCGAACCATATTTTCGAACATATATGACTATCTCTATTTTCCAACTAGATTATCCCACTTAGAATAATAAAAAACAATTCTATCATTTTAACCTCAAATATGTTATAATAATAGAAGAAACAAAAAGAGTGTTAACCACTCTTTTTTCTTTTGTATAATTAATTGTTACTCATTTCTTTTCTTAGCTTTTTACATTCGATTTGACCAAATTCATTTTCATAATGGTCTTCTTCGCATTTTAGCATATGAACATATACAGCTAAATCATAATAAACATCAAAAGGATTATCATATTCACCAATTGTATTACGTAAATGAAGAACAGAATCCCATTCCTCTTCTGTAGCACATCTTGGAATAATTGCTAATCTAAAAATATTCTCTAATTCATTTATACATGTTTCAGTATCTTCATTAGAATTAATAATTCTAAGTAGCGCTACCTTTTCTGGTTCATTATCATTCATACCTAATACATTATTTATTACACTATCGCTAAAAGAAGGAGTTTCTTTTGGTTCTTCTATAACAGAAGTACTTTCTTTTATTGGCTCTTCTACTATAGCAGGACTATCTTCTTTTATATCTTCTACAACATAAGTACTTTCAACTATTTTATTATTACTATTAGATACAGATTTTGCACCTGTACATGCACTTAAAGAAACAGCCGTAGCAATAGTTAATGCCACTAAACTTATTGTTTTCTTTTTCATTTCATTACCTCTTTCAAAGCAAAAATACTATATATCTTTAGGAAATAAAAGTCAAATTAAAAAGGAGTTTATACTCCTTTTTATTTAACTACTATATTAACAATTTTACCTGGAATAACTATCATTTTAACTATTTCTTTTCCTTCAGTAAACTTAATTACATTAGGTTCAGCTAAAGCTTTTTCTTTAATAGATTCTTGATCTTCATTTACTCCAGTAACAATAGATGCTCTTAACTTACCATTTACTTGAACACCTATTTCTTTTTCATCAGATACAGTCTTAGCTTCATCATATGTTGGCCATGCACTATATGCAAGTTCATCTTCCATACCTAATACTTCATGATATAACTCTTCACTAATATGAGGTGCTATTGGATTTAATAATTTAACAAATCCTATTGCATATTTTTTTGGTAAAGATGTTTCTTTATATACTGCATTAACAAAAATCATTAATGCACTAATAGCAGTATTAAATGATAATCCTTCATAATCATTTGTTACTTTCTTAACAGTACTATGATAAACATTTTCTAAAGTTTTATTTTCTTTATCCTCAATTTTAATAGTACCATCAGTATATAATCTCCAAATACGATCTAAGAACTTTCTAGCTCCTTCAACACCAGCTTGACTCCATGGTTTACTAGCTTCAAGTGGTCCCATAAACATTTCGTATAAACGAAGTGTATCTGCTCCATATTTTTCAACTATATCAAGAGGATTAACAACATATTCTGGATATCTCTTACCCATCTTAATACCATTTTCACCTAAAATCATACCTTGATGAACTAACTTTTTAAATGGTTCTTTAACTGGTGATAATTTATTGTCATATAAATATCTATTCCATATTCTAGAATACATTAAGTGACCAACAGCATGTTCTGGTCCACCTACATATAAATCTACTGGCATCCAGTGTTTTAATAATTCTTGATTAGCAAATTCATCTTCATTATCTGGATCAATATATCTTAAGAAATACCAACTTGAACCAGCACTTCCTGGCATAGTAGATGTTTCTCTTGTTCCTTTAATACCATTATTATCATATTGTTTCCACTCTTCTGCATTCTCTAAAGGTGCTTTACCATTATGACCTTTATAGTCCTCTAATTCTGGTAATACTAATGGTAATTCCTCATCTGGTAATAAGTATTCTTCACCTTTATCAGTATGAACTATTGGAACAGGTTCACCCCAATATCTTTGTCTAGCAAAAATCCACTCTCTAAATTTATAATTAGTAGTTTTTCTTGCTACACCCATCTTAACTAATTTATCAGTAATTGCTTCCTTAGCTTCTTCAACAGTTAAACCATCAAACTCTTCACTGTTAATTAACTTACAGCCTTTACCTAAATAATCTTGTTTTTCAAATGCACATTTACTTACATCTCTACCATCAATAACTTGAATCATTGGTATATTATGTTCAACTGCATATTCAAAGTCTCTTTGATCGTGACTAGGTACAGCCATAACTGCTCCAGTACCATAATTAGCTAAAACGAAATCTCCAATAAAAATTTCTGCTTCTTTTCCATTAACTGGATTAATAGCTTTAACTCCTTCTAGTCTACAACCAGATTTGCCTTTATTTAATTCTGTTCTATCAAGATCAGATTTCTTAGCAACTTCTTCTATATAAGCTTTAACTTCTTTTTGATTTTTAATTCTAGGCATTAATTCTTGAACTAAATCACCATCAGGAGCAAGTACAAAGAAAGTAATACCATATATAGTTTCAATACATGTAGTAAAGATACTAAATTTACCTCCACCTACTATATCTATATCTACTTCTACACCAGTTGATTTACCAATCCAGTTTCTTTGCATTTCCTTAGTTGATTCAGGCCAATCTATTTCGTTTAAACCTTCTAATAATTTTTCAGCAAACATTGGTTGATCAATACATAACTGTTTCATATTCTTACGAACAACAGGATATCCACCACGTTCACTCTTACCATCTATTACTTCGTCATTAGATAAAACTGTACCTAATTCTTCACACCAGTTAACTGGCATGTCTACATATTTAGCAAATCCATCTTTATATAACTGTTTAAATATCCATTGAGTCCATTTATAGTACTTAGGATCACTAGTACAAAAACATCTATCCCAATCATAATCAAAACCTAAACTTTTTAATTGTTTAGTAAAATATTCAACATTTTTTTCAGTAAACTTACTTGGATGATTACCTGTTTGAATAGCATATTGCTCAGCAGGCAATCCAAAAGAATCATATCCCATTGGATGCAATACATTAAATCCTTGCATTCTTTTCATTCTTGATACGATATCAGTTGCTGTATATCCTTCTGGATGTCCAGCGTGTAATCCTACACCACTAGGATATGGGAACATATCTAATACATAAAACTTAGGTTTCTTAAAATCCCAAACATCAGTTTTAAATGTTTTATTATCTTCCCAATATTTTTGCCATTTCTGTTCAATTTCTTTATGATTATATTCCATTATTTTTTGCCCCACTTCTTCTGTAATTGTTTTCCATAAATATAATAAAGACTAAAGATTAATATTAACATTAAACCAAACGCTATCATTAATCTGAAAGCCATATCAATTTTCAGTGATACCACTATAGCGATTGTTAACGCTATAATAAAAGAATTAATAAATGCTACGCCAGTTAACAAACTTCTATAATGTTTTCTGTTTTTTTCCAAATTAAACTTATTAGTTAATAAAACTAATTCAGATATTCTCGCATATTTTTCTTTCTTGAGCATATCATCAAAAATCAAATAGTAAACTAAAAAAGCTACTACAAATACCACAAAAAACATTATCACACCAAACATCATATTTCATTCTCCTTTTTATACCAAAAAAAGGCACTCTCATCATAAGGACGAGAATGCCGTGGTACCACCTTAATTCCTAGTAAAACTAGCTTTAAATTGATAAAGGAATTACCCTATTAACTCCGAAATCAAGTTCATATACTTCCATAACTAGTTTCCACCAACCACTAGCTCTCTATTTATTTCCATATATTACTACTATTTCCTCAACGTATGAAACATATTATATTAAAATATAATGATTTTATCAAGAATTATCTTGATCTACCTGCACCATTATATTGATAATCTACTCCGAAAGTTTGTCCTGCTTGTCTCATCATTTCGATATATTTTTCTTCTGTAATAAATCCTATCTTAGCTAAATAGCCATAATATTTTTTATTAGCATTCATACATCTCTTTTGATAAACAGCTTCTGATATTTTACCTTCTTCAAATTCTTTTCTAGCTGCTTTAATCTTAACTGTACAAGATTCTCTTTTTAGTCCTCCTAAAGATAAACCTTTAAAAGCAACTATAGTTCCTTTAATAAAACTCTTATGTTGTTTTCTTTGTAGTTTATATGTCTTATGAGTTTCCCAAAAAGAATCTAGCCAACGTTCCATCCAGAATTCTCCAGCGTTATCAGCCTGTCCTTCAAAACGTCTTGAAGCACCCATGTAACGTGGAGGTATTAAACGATAATGTGATGAACCTCCAGTGAACATTCCTCCACTGTAGCCTCCACCACCTCTATATGGACCTCCTGGTGGCATAAAATCATCCCCTTACTAAATTAATTATAACTATTTTCCTAAATTTGTGCAACATACTCAAGCAATTTGATAAACATGTTAACAAACATTTTATCAAGTCCTTGCTTTTGTAATTTTCTAATTTCCATTCTCTTTTTATCAATTGGTAGAGATGAGAAAATTATCTTACCTATTTGTTCTTTTAATACTGTTTTAATCTTTAAGTCAGAAATGATTGAATCAATATCTTCATTAATTAAACGAACAGCATCTATTTCAATATCTTTACCTTTACAATTAATTGTCAATTGCTTACTTGTTGGAACATCACTAACTTCAACAACGAAATCAGTATCTTCAACATATGAGAAGCTATCAACTTTTTCATTATCAATATAAACAATAACATCATTAGCTTCTCTTGTATTTCTAAATCTAATACGATAATTTCTCTTAGCTGTAATAATACCTGTTTTACCTTCAACTGGTCTAATAATTAAAGTATAGTTATTAGCCATATAGTTATAATCTACTCTTGTAAGTAAATAATAACCATCTTCATAAAGACTACTATAACCATCATCTTCAAATAAATTATATTGATTACTCTTACCAGGGAATACATGTATTTCCATTGATTTAGGAGCATTTGTAACATTTAAGTTCTTCTCTAAATCAGCCATACAAATAATTGATCCATCTCTAGCAAACACAGGATAATCTTCTTGTTTATAGAATAAAATATATCTCTTATTACCAGGATATTTCTTACCTGTTTTAAAATCATACCAAGTACCTTTTGGTAAGAATACTTTTTCAACTGATCTATTCATAACATTATCTTTTGGTTTAGTAATTGGAGCTACAAATAACTCTGAACCAAAATAATACTCATTACGATAATCTATTTCATCATATATCTCAGGATATTGATAATACAATGGTTGAATTAATGGTAAACCAATCTTGTGATACTTATAAGCTTCACTATATAAATATGGAATTAATCTATGTCTCATTTGACAATAGTTACTAACAACATTTAATGTCATAGCATCCCATTTCCATGGTTCTCTCTTATAGTATCTACCATACTTAGCACTAAATCTAAATATTGGACTAAATGTACCATATTGAACATATCTAATATATAATTCAGAATCTTCAATACCATCTTTATAACCACCAATATCATGACTCCACCAAGATAAACCTAAGTTAGAAGCTGTACTGTTAAAGTATGGTAAAGCTCTTAAAGTATACCAACTAACTTGTGTTTCACCACTATAATGTACTGGGAATCTATGAGGAGCATATTGACTTGGTCTTGATAATATCAATGGACGAAGTCCTTCCATCTTTTTCATATCATTAAAATGATAATAATTTAATGCATCATTAGTTGTTTTATCTCTTAAATTACGATAATTAATCCAGAAGAAATCAACACCTAAAGCATATAAAGGTTCAATTAATTCATTTAAATAACTAATAACTAAAGTTTTATCAAATACATTAAATGGAATAATTTGTTTTTCCTTTGTACCAATAGCTTTAGCTATTTCATCAAACTTCGGTTCATGTGGATGAATACCTTCTGAAGGATCCAAACTTAAACCTAATTTAACTCCTCTATCATGTAAATACTTACTTAAATCTTCTGGTTTAAAGAATAATTCTCTATTAAATGTAAAACCTGAATTAAATCTTTGTAAGTTATTCTTATCTTTTAAATGCCAGTTATCACCAAGCAATAAAACACTTAGTGGAATTTTATGCCTATTAAAACCATTCAATAATTTTTGAATGTCATCAAAATAATAGAAATCATTTTTATTCCACCAAATACCTAAAGCATATCTTGGTATCATAGGTGGCATTCCTGTTAAAATAAAGTAGTTTTGTAAACAGTTACCAAAGTCCCTGTTATACATAAATACATATATATCAGTTCTATTTTTATCATTTAATATTATTGTTCCATCTGGAGCAATAAAATTACTCTTAGAATCATCTATAGAAACAAATCCATCTGCTGAGAATAAACCTTTTACTTTTGTAAAGATATAATCTTCAACTTTATTTTTAACATATTTAAACTCTTTACCATTTCCTTTATCAACAAATGGATCATCAGTTTTATCTAAGTTAGCAATAATACCAGAATAATTTCTAGCTTCTGGATGTCCATAATACCATTCCTTATTAGCTGAATCCAATAATCTAATTTTTAAAACACTATCTGGCCTATGTTTATTACCAGTAAAT
>JAEEGK010001431.1_pt1 | contig 59913 bp, 46 predicted proteins | sample 8958771 | NCBI WGS metagenome assembly JAEEGK01 (sample SAMN16246547, study PRJNA631951) | gut metagenome | biome: gut microbiome; feature: rumen; material: SC-attached | host: Bos | place: Iran: Karaj | collected 2018-10 | reverse complement strand
CGTAGTAGTTCTGCGCGAAGGTGATCAGGGCCGACAGGATCTCCTTGCCCAGCAGGACGATGGAGATGATGGTCATGATGCGCGCGGCCTGCGGCCAGGTGAAATCGGTGCCGATCAGGGCGTTGATGGCGTCAACCGTGCGGTCGAGCACGATGGCGTTGACCTGTGCCATCAGGGACCCCACCAGCGTGAGGATGAGGGTGATGACAACCAGCCAGCGATACGGCTTGACGAAAGGCCGTATGTTCTTGAAGAGTTGGAAAAGGTTCATGCGACTTTTAATCCCCGTCGCCGGTCCATTCCCGGTAAGGGCGATGGAAATCCATCAGGTAACGGACCACTTCGTCGGTCTCGTCGGTAATCTGGAGGATCAGGTTCCTGTACTTGCCCCGCTCCTGCAGGTCGACCAGCAAGGGGTAAATGGGTGAGTCTTCGGTATAGTAATGGGTACCCAGGAAAATCATCGGACTGGAGTAACCCAGGGTCTCATAGTGGTTCTGCGCGGCGTCCTGGAAAATTTCCTGGAAGGTGCCGGCACTGCCGGGCGTGTAGATGATGCCGCCCTTGGGCACGGAGATGATGTAGTTCTCGCGTATGCTGTTGTCGAAGAACTTGGCGATGTCCGTGGCGAAAGGGGTGGCGGGCTCGTGGCCGTAGAACCAGGTGGGGATGCCGAGACTGTGGAACTGCGGGTCGCAGGGATACTTTTCCATCACCTCGAAAGCGTGGGTGAGCCAGCCCGGATCGCGGAACGTGGGCGACACCGACACAATGTTCAGGGCATCGCGGACCTCCGCTTCCGTGCGACCGGCCATCCAGGCACCCAGGTGCACGGCTTCCATGGCGCCGGGACCGCCGCCGCTGACCATCAGCTTGCCGAGTTCGGTGAGCCGCTTGCTGATCTCAACGATCTGGCAGTAGGATTCGTCGGTACGTTTGACGGCGTGGCCGCCCATCACGGCCACGATGTCTTTCTCGTCGTATTGCTTGACGAACTGGTCGAGGGCGTTGCCGATGGAATGGTCGTGGAGCACGCGGCAGAGGGTTTCCTTGATGTCGCTGGTTTCCTTGCCGTGGGCCATGTAGCGCTCGTAGCAGATGGTGTCGTAGCAGGTGTAGAACGTCTCGTGATAGCCCGGTTTGTAGTGCAGATACAGCGACTTGGCGTCGTAGAGCTTGTTGGGAAACACCTTGTAGGGCATTTTCACGCGCGGGAAGACGATGCACTCGCCGTCCATCGCGTAGTACATCCGCGGCGGGATGTGGCAGCCCATGAAGAGGCAGTCTTCGAAGCGGTAGTTTTCGATGGGGAACCCACAATTCTCGAAGTTGACCGCCTGAAAGGCACAATGACGGATGGTCTCCGACTGAGACAGCAATTGTCGCAGGGCGAACAATTCTTCGATTTCGGTGTAGTTTTCTCTCATAACCGGCGGGGGTCAAGCGGAGAACTGTTCGCGCAGCGCGGCGTTGCGGGCATCGGCGTCGGCGCCGCAGGCGCTGAAGTAGTATTTGATCTTGGGCTCGGTGCCGGACGGGCGGATGGTCACCTTGCAACCGTCCTCGCTGAAAATCTGGAGCACGTTCGATTTCGGGAGACCGGTCTTCTCCGGTTCGTTGTAGTCCACCACTTTCACCACGGGCGAACCGGCCAGGGTCTTGGGCGGTTCGGTGTGGAAGTCGGCCATCATCTGCTGGATCTGCTCGATGCCGCTCTTGCCCTTCTTCGTGACCGAGAGCAGGCTCTCCTTGAAGTAGCCGTACTCGGCGTAAATTTCCTGCAGATAGCCGTAGAGCGTCTGGCCGCGGTCGGCCAGCCAGGCGGCGCACTCGCAGAGGAGGCAGCAGGTGATCACGGAATCCTTGTCGCGGACGAAAGAGCCGGCGTTGAAACCGTTGCTCTCCTCACCGCCGCAGATGAAGGTCTTCTGACCTTCCAGAACGCGCTGTTTCTCGGCGATGTATTTGAAACCGGTGAGCACGTCGAAGATCTCGACACGGTATTTCTTGCAGATGGCCTTGAGCAGGTCGGTGGTCACAATGGTCTTCACAAGGTATTGGGTACCGTCGAGTTTGCCCAGTTCGGCCCAGCGGGTCAAGGCATAGGAGGAGACCAGCGTGGCGATCTGGTTGCCCGTAAGGAGGACCATTTCGCCTTTGTCGTTGCGCACGGCGCAGCCGACGCGGTCGGCGTCGGGATCGGTGCCGAGGGCGATGTCGGCGCCCACTTCATCGGCACGGTCCATCACCATCTTCATGGCCGTGGGCTCTTCGGGGTTGGGCGAAACGACGGTCGGGAAGTTGCCGTCGCTCACATCCTGGGCGTCGACGTGGAACACTTTCTCGAAGCCCGCTTGCTTGAGGCCGGCCGGCACGAGGCGGACGCCGGTGCCGTGGAGCGGCGTATAGGCGATCTTCATATCCTTGTGGCGGGCGATGCTTTCGGGTGAGAGCAGCAGCGAAAGCTGGCTGTCGAGGAAGGCTTTGTCGACCTCGGCACCGATGCCCTGCGGGTAGCTGTTCTCGTCGATGAGCACCTGGTCCATCGAGGTGATCTTGTTCACTTCGGCGATGATGTTCTTGTCGTGCGGGGCGATGATCTGGGCGCCGTCCTCCCAGAACACCTTATAGCCGTTGTATTCTTTCGGGTTGTGCGAAGCGGTGATCATGATGCCCGCCTTGCATTTGAGATAGCGGATGGCAAAACTCAGTTCGGGCGTGGGCCGGATGTTGTCGAACACATAGGTCTGGATGCCGTTGGCCATCAGTACGTCGGCCGACACTTTGGTGAAGAGGCGGCTGTTGTTGCGACTGTCGTAGGAGATGACGACCGAGATCGGCTGGTCTACGAAATTCATCTTCAGGTAATTCGCCAAACCCTGCGTGGCCATGGCCACGGTGTAGCGGTTCATGCGGTTGGTGCCGGCGCCCATGACGCCGCGCAGACCGCCGGTTCCGAATTCCAGCGTGCGGTAGAATGCGTCCTCCAGTACCTTGGGATCGCCTTTCATCATTTCCAATACTTCCCGTTGGGTTTCTACATCGTAACTGTTGCTGAGCCAGGACTTGGCCACGTCGAGATAATTTGCCATTGCGTTATCGGTTTTAATCCTTCAAATATAAGAAAAAAGCCGTAATTTTGTCGTGATGACGGAAGAAAATTTCAGCAATTTCGTGCTGGCCCACGACGACGACGATCCGGCCCGGCTGCTCCTCTCGGCCGGCCGCTGGCCCGACATCGACGTCCGCCGCGCCGCCCGGGCCATCGAGGCCCGCCGCAAGGTCCGCGACAAGATCCCGTCGTGGCTCGCCCACCCCGCCATCGACTACCCCTCTTCCCTCTCCCTCGAGCAATGCAGCTCTGAAGAAACCGCCCGCTACAAGCAGGCCTTCGTGCCGGCCGGCGGGGCTGACGCCGCCGTCGCCGACCTGACCGGCGGGCTCGGCGTTGACACCTGGATGCTCGCCCAGCGTGCCGCCACCGTCGACTACTGCGAACGCAACCCCGAGCTCTGCGCCGCCGCCCGCCACAACTTCGCCGAACTCGGGCTGACCCACGTCACCGTCCACGAAGGCGACGGCGTGGCCTGGCTCCGCAGCTACCCCGGCCGCTTCGCCCTCATCTACCTCGACCCCGCCCGCCGCAGCGGCGGCGGCAGGAGCGGCAGCAACGGCCAACGCCTCTACGACATCGCCGACTGCGAACCCAACCTGCTGGAAATCTTGCCCCTGCTGCTCGAAAAAGCCGACCGCGTCCTGGCCAAAATCTCCCCGATGGCCGACATCACCCGCACCCTGTCGCAGATCCCGGAAATCCGCGAACTCCACGTGGTCGCCGCCGCCGGCGAAGTCAAGGAAATCCTCCTGCTGATGGAGGCCGGTCGTCAAGCCGCCCCCAGAATCGTCGCCGTCGACGGAGGCATCCGCTTCGAATTCACGCCCGACGAAGAGCCCGCGGCCGAAGTTCGCTACGCCGATAGCATCGGACGTTATCTCTTCCAGCCCTCCAAAGCCCTGCGGAAAGCCGGCGCTTTCCGCCTGCTCTCCGCCCGTTTCGGCCTGGCCAAACTAGCCCCCAGCACCCATCTCTACACGGGCGACACCCCCATGCCGGATTTCCCCGGCAAAACCTTCGAAGTCACCGAAGTCCTCCCCTGGAACAACGCCACCATCAAAGCCCTCCGCCAGCGCTACGACCGCCTCGACCTCACCGCCCTCAACTTCCCCCTCGACACCGACGCCCTCCGCCACCGCCTCTCCCTCCCCGCCGGCGGTCCCACCCACGCCTTCGCCACCACCCTCTCCGACCGCCAACGTCTCCTCATCGTCTGCCACCCCTAGCGGATAAAAAAAGCCCGGCCGAAGCCGGGCTTGAGAGAAGAAGGAAAGCCTGCTTTAGGGAAGGACGACGATCCGGGAGGCATAGTCTTTCCAATACAACGCTGTCTTGTAATCTTTCTCTGAGGAGGCAGGGACATAGATCGGACAGGTCGATCCGGCGAACATACTCGGGGATCCGGCTGGCGGAGTAACCGCCAAGACCTTGACCGAAGACAGGCCGGAACAATCATAAAAGGCTCTTACACCAAGATACGTCAATCCTTCAGGAAGAGTAGCAGACTTCAATTTCCCGCATTGCTCAAAGGCCCGATCACCAATCGAACTCACACTTCCAGGGATACTAATCTCTGCCAATTCGACACAATGAAAGAATGTCTCGGCTTTGATTTCCGACAAAGTCGAAGGAAGCACGACGGACTTCAAGGCGTTACAACCATTAAAAGCTTTTTCCCCGATGGTTTTCACGCTTTCCGGAATGTCAATGGAAGCCAAGCTCTCACAAGCGGAAAAACAATTTTTACCAATAAAGGTCAGGTGTTTGGGAAGTTCAAGACCCGGCAGGGCGGTGCAGTTGGCGAAAGCAGCATCTCCAAGCGCCGCCAACCCTCCCGGAAGTGCCACCTTCTTCAAACTGATACATTGGTTGAAAACACCTTCTCCGATTTCAGTGACAGTATCAGGGATCTCTATGGATGTCAGGCTTTCGCAATGCTGGAAAGCCGCTTTGCCAAAGGTGGTCAGTCCCTTAGGCAAGACGATGGACGGGAGGCTGGTACATCCGTCGAACATAAACTCCCCGATTTCTTTGATATCCTCGGCAAACGAGACATCCGTCAAACTGGTACATTTACTGAAAACAGACGTTCCGTAAACAGCCACAGGGACATTCGCAGTTTTCAAATTCTCACAATAACGGAAAGCATAATCCCCCAGGAATGTGATACTCTTCGGAAGCTTGATCGAAGCCAGGCTGCTGCAACGGTCAAAAGCCATCCGATCGATGACTTTAACGCCCTCATTCAACCATACATCCACCAAGTTTTCGCAACGTTCGAAAGCACTCTTGCCAATCGTATCGACACTTCCCGGTATCTCCATCACCTTCAATTGTTTACAGGACCCGAAAGCCCTGTCGTCAATAATGCCCACACCGTCAGGGATCTTCAAGGTAATCAAACTGTTGCAATTCCTGAAAGCAGATTTTCCGATTCTCACCACGCCGTCCGGAAGCTTTATGGAGGACAAAGACTCGCAACCGGAGAAGGCGCCCTCGGGAATCACCGTCAGGCTTTCCGGAAGATCAATGGACTTCAGACTCACGCAGGAATAAAAAGCCCAGATAGCCATCTCCTCCAACGTAGACGGCAACGTAACGGAGGCTAGTTTGGAACACTCGCTGAAAGCATACATTCCAATCCGGAGCACGCCTTCAGGTATTGCGACCACGGCAAGGTTGTCACACGCTTCGAAAGCAAAATTGGTGATATTCACCAGGCCGGTAAAATAGCGCAGTTCATCGAAAGAGGTAATCTCCTTGTTGCCCCTGAATACCTCCCCCACTAATCTGACGGCTTTCGCCTCATCGTAGGAAATCTCCCCGTCGCCATCGGTATCCCAATTCTTGACACAAATCTCCTTGACCTTCGGGTCGGCGAAGACAATGACGCCGCCCGTCTGAATGACTTTGACGGCCGCACTGAGGTCGGACGCATTGATGACGACCAGCCCTTCGCGCATACCACCCGGATTCTCGGCAATATGCAGGATCACCTTACCCGGAGCTGCCGGGGATGGCTCGGCTTTTATCCAGTCCTGGGCATCCAGGTCGATCTCATATTCCAGATTCGCCTTGACCGTCACCGCACAGGTCTGCGCTTCGCTCGAGACTTTCAACTCGGTCGGAGATACCTCAAGGAACGGCTCGGCGCCTTCCTGTTTGATGTAAACCGTGTCGCTCAGCGTACCGTCCTTCTGCTTGAAGGTAATGGAACCGCCGCGGCCGACAGTACTTTCATTCTCTTTGACGAGGAATGTATAATGGCTGGTCGTCAAACCTTTGGTCCCCATCGGGACAATCCAGCTCTTGGCATCGTCAGGGATTACCACTTCCAGTTCAACATTGGTTTTCACCTCGACCTCAATGGTCTGCTCTTCGCTCGACAGGCCGTAACCGGTCTTCGTAATGATCAGGCCGAAAGCTTCATCCTGACGGATCGTGAGCGTTTCGCTCAGGGTGCCGCCCGTCTGCCGGACCAGGACTTTTCCCTCCCTGGCGTCATAGCTGTCGTTGGCGGCGATGTCCAGCACGATCTGGGACGTCTTCAGGCCTTTCGTCTCCACATACTTGATCCAGTCGACCTGGGGAACGACATCGAACGAGACATTGGCTTTCACCTCCACTGTCAGGCTGTGCGATTCGTTGGACAGACTGTATTCCGGCTTGGTCAGGAACAGGCCGTAGGCCTCACCCTGCTTGATCGTAATGGTTTGCGAGAGCGAGCCGGAGACATCCTTCACGGACACCTTGCCCGTTCGGCTGTCGTAGTCCTTGTTCTCTGAAATGGCCAGCACGATCGTGTGCGTATCCAGTCCTTTCGTAGACTGCACTTTGATCCATGAGGTGGCATCACCTTCCACCGATACCAGGTAATCGACATTCGATTTGACTTCGATGGAGACGGTCTGCGCCTCGTTGGTCAGGCTGAAATCCGTCTGGGAGACGATCAGCCCGGTGCCTTCCGCCTGCGTAACGCTAATCATCGCGGTCAATTCTTCGCAAACGATCTTTATGTCGCAAGTGCGGGGATCGTAGGTCGTGTTGGGATCACAGGAGACGGTGAAACTCTGGCTGCTGTTGGCAGACCCGTCTCCGGAGGTAGGCGTCACCTTGCACCAGGACTGGCTGGACGTGGCCGACCAGACCTTGTTGGCGGTGAAAGACACACTCTGGCTGCCCCCTTTGTTGTCGAATGTCAGCGCCGACTGACCGACCGACAACTCCGTCTTCGGCACGCAGGATGCGGCAAAAAGGGCCAGAGCCATACTCATCACGGCGATTAGCATTTTTTTCATAAAGTATAGTTTTTGGGATTTCCCTCTAATTTACAGATATTTCGGGAAATAGCCAAAAAAAAAGCCCGGCCGAAGCCGGGCAGGATGCTATCGGATGGGACGATCGACGATTATTTCTTCTTGAAGTAGTCGAAGAGGATCTCCGGGAGGGGTTGCTCGAGGAGGTAGCGGTACCAGAATTTGTAGTCCTGGAGGGAGGAGTGCATGCCCTGGTCGCCGCGGTAGCCGTGCATGCCGTCGGGGTAGATCATCAGCTCGAAGTCCTTGTGGTCTTTCTGGAGCTGGTCGATCAGCTGGAGGGAATTCTGGAAGTGGACGTTGTCATCGCCGGTGCCGTGGGTGAGGCGGAGCATGTTGGTGGCGTCGCCGCGGTACTTGCTGACGCGGTCGACCACGCGGGATTTGGCGTAGCCGTCGGGGTTGTCCTGGGGACGGTCCATATAGCGCTCGCCGTAGTGCGTGTCGTAGAGGCCCCAGTCGTAGACGCCGCCGCCGGCGATGCCGTACTGGAAGTGCTCATTGCCTTCGGTCACGCAGAGGGCGGTCATCGTGCCGCCGAAGGAGAAGCCTTCGACGCCGATCTTGTTCTCATTGACGAACGGCATCTTGCGGAAATGGTCGATACCGTCGCAGAAATCCTGCAGCTCCAAAATGCCGAGATAGCGGTACACCGCTTCCACGCCCTTCTTGCCGAAATGGCCGCCGGCGCGGTTGTCGAGCGTCACCTGGATCACGCCGTGGTTGGCCCACCACTGGCTGGCCATCGAGAGGCCGCGCCAGCCTTCGCGGACCTGGGGATTGTCGGGACCGCCGTAGATGTTGACCTTCACGGGATAACGTTTGTTCTTGTCGAAATCGACGGGCCAGGTTACCGCGGCGGGGATCCGCACGCCGTCGCGCGTGGTCACGAAGACCAGCTCCGGCAGGGCGATGGCATAGCTGTCGAACTTCGGCCCTTTGGAATCGTACACCACCTGCACATCCTTTTCCGGATCCACGTCGCCTTTGGACGGGACGGAGATGCAGACCAGCTTGGATGGCGTCCGGTAATTCGACAGGGTCGCGGCGACGGTCTTGCCGTCGTCCGACACCTGCACGCCGGAGAAGGAATACGGGCCATAGGAGATCCGCTGTAGCACCTTGCTCTTGAGGTCGACGCGGTAGATGTCCACACGCGTGGTGGCCTCGCGCTTGGCCGTGAAGAACAGGTGTTTCTTATCGACCTTCAGCAGATGCACGCCCCAGTTCGGGCCGGAGGTCAGCTGCTCGAAAACCTTGCCGTCGTAGGTCAGGTAATAGATCTGCTGCCAGCCGGAGAAGTCGCGGGTGATGTAGATGCCCTCTTTCGTGAAAAGCATGTCTTCCATCCAGTCGATCCAGCTGTTCTGGTGCTCCTTGTATACGAGCACCTTGTCGCCGGTCTGCGGCGTGACCGCATAGAGCCGCAGGTTGTCCTGCGCGCGGTCCATCCAGCTGACCATCAGCTTGGTGCCGTCGCCGCTCCAGAAGGGCGTGCCGAAATACTGGTCCTCCTTCGGATCGAAGTCGGCCCAGACGGTCTCCCCGCCCTTCGCCGACACGAACCCCAGCTTCACTTCGGGGTTCGGATCGCCCGTCTTCGGGTAGCGCGTCTGGTTGAGCGAGCCGTGCTTGCCCTTGGCCGAATAGATGGGGAACATCGGCACCTGCGAATTGTCGAACCGGTAGTAGGCGATCACCTTGCTGTCGGGCGACCACCAGAAAGCGCAGTACATCGAGGGCCGGCCGAGAATCTCCTCATAATAGACCCAAGAGGCGTAGCCGTTCAGGATCAGGTCGCTGCCGTCATAGGTGTGGCGCACGATCTGCCGCGAATGCACGTCGATCGAATACAGGTCGTTGTTGAGCGTGTAGGCAATCTTCGTGGAGTCGGGCGACCAGGTGGGATTGACCCAGCCGGGCACCAGGTTCTCGATATTGGCCGCCTTCAGCCGCGGCCCCGGCGAGACCTTGGAGGCCAGGCCGGTCTTCACCGAATAAGCGAACTGGTCGCGCCCCACGGCGTAGCGGAGCGTCTGGTTGTCGGCCCATCCCATCGGATAAGCCGCGGCCTTGACGATGCCTTCGGGGAAGGCGTTGAGCATCTCGGCTTCGGTGAAGCGTTTGCCGGAAAGGGCGGTCTGCCCCTGCACCGAAAGGGTCGCCAGCAGGGCCAGGGAAAGGAGGAATATGCGTTTCATAGGGAAGCTTATTTTCTGCCGGTAAACACGGAGAGATAATAGATGAGCGTGGCCAGCGAGCTGAGCGCACCGACGACATACGTACAGGCCGCTGCGCGGAGGGCGCCGCGGGCCTCGTCCGCATTCGACGGGTCGATGATATCGGCCTGGCCCAGCCAGGCGAGCGCCCGCCGGCTCGCGTCGATCTCAACGGGAAGTGTGACCAGACTGAATAACGTGGTCAGGGCGAACAGGCCGATGCCCACCCACAAAACTTGCGGGAAGATATTGATCAACAGCATCCCGATCAGCAACACGATCGGAATCAGCCGCGAACTGACCGAGACCACCGGCACCAGCGCCGAACGCACCTTCACCGGGAAATACCCGACGGCATGCTGCACCGCGTGGCCGCACTCGTGTGCGGCCACCGCGGCCGCCGCCACGTGCGTCTGCGAATACACCGCCTGGCTCAGATTCACCGTCTTGTTCGTCGGATTGAAATTGTCGGTCAGCTGCCCCGGCGTGCTGGTCACCTTCACGTCGTGAATGCCGTGGTCGGCCAGCATCTTCACGGCCACCTCCCGGCCCGCCATCCCGTTCAGCAACGGCAACTCGGCCGCTTCCTGAAACTTCTTCTGAAAAGATGCCTGCACCACATAACTCAGCACAGACACCGCGATAAACATAATCCAATACAACATATTCGTACAGCTATTTGATTTCCTCGGGGTTATTTCCGTAAAGATAGCGCTTTTTTGGGAAATAAGTGACCTTCCCACCATCTAATGAGCCCTGAGAGGGAAGGAACAATTCCGGAGCGAATTGGCGAAAAAGGGACGTGGGCGGGCCTGTGCCGCTCCCTTTTTCGCCAGCCTGTGCGGAGGAATTGTTCCTTCCCGACAGGGCTTGCCCATAGTGAAGGCAAACCGAAAATCACAGAGCGCAGGAATCGATGGAATAGGCCGCGAAATGGCTATTGCCGCGCTCCGTGCGGCCATTTGGCCTCGCAGCGCGCGGGAATGAGCCAGCGAGGGACCTGGGAATGGGGAGACCGCGCTCCGTGAATTCCGGGTTGTATCAGAGAGGCAGTAGGATGACTGCGGGACGGCCGATTGCCGATGATAGTCAAAAATTGGGGCGTCTGCGGGCAAGGTCTCATTTGAGGCCCGACACCTTGCCCGACCATATGGCCTCCCACGGCTGTCTGGGGCAGATTGCGTGGGCAAGGTCCGCCGTCTGAAATGAGACCTTGCCCGAAACGCCCCGGCGGACCTTGCCCCGGGAACGCCCTACTGAAAGAACTCGTCCTTGAAATTGACGAAGTAGACCTTTTCGACGCCGCGGGTGATGGCGGTGTAGAGCCATTTGAGGTCGTCGAGGGTGGGTTCTTTCCAGAAGGGGTTGTCGATGAAGACGCAGGGCCATTGGCCGCCTTGGGATTTGTGGCCGGTGATGGCGGTGGCGTATTTGATCTGGAGGGCGTTGTAGTAGGGATCTTCGCGGACTTTTTCGTAACGCTTGCGGGCGTTGCGGACGTCGGCGTAGTCTTCGTTAACGCCTTGATAGAGAGCGCGTTGCTGCTCGGCGGAAAGCGAAGGCTGCTCGGAATCGAGCGTGTCGAGGACGATCTTGGCCTTGATCTCCACATCGTTGTAGTCGGGGAAGGCCAGGACGGCGTCGGCGAAATGGAGGCCGTAGCGCTCTTCGTGGTGCGACAGACGCACAAGCTGCGCCACGTCGCCGTTGGCGATGAAATCGAGCTCGGGAACGTCTTCCAGGAACTGATAACAGTTCTTCACCACCATCAGCTTGTCGCCGCGCGACAGCCGCTCCTCACGATAGAGAACCGTGCCGCGAATGCCGGCGTTGTAGCGATTGGCCCGCTTGTTCGAGCGGCAGAGCACCACGATGTCGTCGAGCCCGTAACGGCCCACGGCATCGCCGATCTTCTCGATCAGCTCGCCGCCGCCGATCCGCTCCACATCGTCGAACCCGCTCAGACAAAGCCGCGGCACCTCCACCCGCCCCGCCTCGATCAGCCGGCGGACAATGGTGGCATTGGTCAGAATGCCCGACTCCGCCGCCTGACGGACAACCGTGGTCAGCTCGGCCGTCATCACCCGGCCATAGCGCGACAGATACCCCTCGTCGAGCGCCGGACTCCGGTCGAGCCCGATGGGCGGCAACTGGCCGCGGTCGCCGATCAGGATCAGCTTGTCGTCGACGCCGGCGCGCACAAACTGGACCAGATCATCGAGCAAATCGCCCGACCCGAAGAGGCCGCTGCCCGATGAATTCGTTTCGACAGAAATCAGCGAAGCCTCGTCGACAATGAAAAACGTATCCTTGGCCTTGTTGAAATTGAGCTGGAACTCCCCGACCCCGTCGCGGATCCCCTTCTGCCGATAAATATGCTTGTGGATCGTATACGCCTTCTCGCCCGTAAAACCCGAAAGCACCTTCGCCGCCCGCCCGGTCGGGGCCAAAAGCACATAGCGGTAGTGCAGCTCCTTGAGCGTGCGAACGAACGCGGCGATGGCCGAGGTCTTGCCGGTGCCGGCATAGCCGCTCACCAGCAACATATCGCAGGTCTCATACTGCACGGCGAACTGCCCGAGCGTGTCGAACAGACGCGACTGACAGGGCGTCGGCTCGTACCCGAGATGTTGCCGCAACCGGTCGGCGAAGAACTCCGCAACGCCCATTATGCCCGCTTGCGAAAGAGAATGAATACCAGCAGGATGGAGTAGATGCCGAGACGGCCGACGATCATCTGGAAGCCCATCAGGATCTTCATCGTCTCGGGCGCGGTCGAGAAGTTGCTCATCGACGAACCGAAGGTGCCGAAGCAAGGTCCGACGTTGCTCATCATCGACGTCGAAGCGCTCACCGACGTCATCAGGTCGAGACCGAAAGCCGCATAGACGATGGACATCACCAGCGTGATGAGCAGATAGAGCAGCACGTAGATCGAAACGCTGTTGATCAGGTCGCGGTCGATGACCTGCCCGTCCGACTTGACCTGCACCACGGCGGTAGGATACGCAATCTTGGTGAGCTGCGCGCGGGCGGCTTTCATCGTGAGAAACACGCGGTCGGACCGCAGACCGGAGGTCGTGGAGCCGGAGCAGCCGCACTGGATGCCGGCGTAGATGAGGATCAGGACCGAGAAGACGGGCCACACATTCGTGTCGGTGGAACCGAAACCCGTGGTCGAAATGCACGAGACCACGGAGAAGAGGCTGTGCCGCAAGGCCTGCCACACATTGGGGATCGTCCCGCTCGTCACCAGGTTGATCGCCACAAGCACGGTCATCACCGCAATGGTGATCAGATAGAATTTCGTGATGGGGTTCTTCAGGACTTTAAAGGTCCGCGTAGCGAACGAAGCGTAGATCAGGCCGAAATGGAGGCTGGCCACGATCATGAAGAACACGAGAATGCCTTCGATCAGCGGCGAATCGTACGCCGCGATCGAAGCGTTCTTGATGCTGAAGCCGCCCGTGGCCGATACGCTGAGTGCGTGATTGGCCGCATCGAACAGCGGCATGCCGGCCAGCAGCAGCGAGATGAACGAGCAGATGGTGATGCCCGCATACACCGACACCACCACGTGGATGAACTTGTTCGACTTGTACTGGTAGTTGCTCTTGGATATGTCGTCGACGTCCATCTTGCTCATCTTGAAACGGACCGTGCCGAACGAAGGCAGGATCATCATAATGAACACCACGACGCCCAAACCGCCGATATAGTGGGTCGACGACCGCCAGAAGAGCAGGCCCTTGGGCAGGGCTTCGATATCCTGCAGGATGGTGGCGCCGGTGGTCGTGATGCCCGAGGCGCTTTCGAACCAGGCGTTGACCAGCGTGAACTCGCCGCCCCAGAGCACATAGGGAAGCATCGAGAAGATGCAGCTCAGGACCCAGGCGATCAGCAGGATCGCGAGACCTTCCTTCGTGTTGATGTCTTTGTGCCGGCGCACGAAAATCAGCGGGAAGATGCCGACCATCATCGTCAGGATACCGCTGAGCAGCAGCGGCGAGAACGACGGGTCGAACCCGTCGAGCGCCGCTACGAGCGCCGACAGGAACATAAACACCGCGCAGCAGATCAGCGCGATGCCGACATTCCGCGATATGACGCCCAGATTCATCGCTCGAGTTCCCGTTTATAGGCCTGGTTCTGGTCGACGATGTCGCCCACCGCCTCGTTGAGCTCGGCCAGTTCGTCATCGTTCTCCAGTTTCACGGAGTAGCCCCGGCCGTGGTAGCGATACCCCTTGATGCCGTTGGTGACCTTCAGGAGCGGATTGACCAGATAGTAATTGAGGTAATAGTTCAGCAGCAGGATCAGGATGAGTCCGACCAGCACCGAGACCAGGCCCGGCATCAGGCTCCGGTAGGTGCCTTCCCGCACGTCCTGCGAACTTTCGATCAGGGAGTCCTGACTGATGGAGGTCAGGCGCATCATATAGCCGCGGAACTTCAAATAGACCGGCTGCAGGCGGTTGAAGAACCAGTGCTGCCGCTCGGCGTAATCCTGCCGCCACATCTCCTGCGCCTCGGAGACGACTTGCATATAGGCGGCGTAGGCGTAGAGCACGGAGTCGGCCGCGGCCCGCTCCTGGGGCGTGACGAAACTCTTGCTCAGGTTCTCGAACGACGAGACCAGCTCTTCCTGCGGCCCCACGGGCAGTTCCTCGAGCTGCTCCTCGTTCTCCAGCACCAGGCCGTTCATCAGGCTGATGTTGTACTGTTCGGAGATGTTGAGCAGTTCGCGGGCCGTATTGATACTGCGGATGTTGTCGGCGATCACGGCCGACACATAGCGGTTCATCCGGCTGAACTCGAAGATGGAGATGAGGCTGGAGAAAAAGAGGATGGCCGCGAGCACGATGCAGGCGATCAGCACTTTTCGCTTGATTCCCAGCGACTTGAATTGAAACTTCTTAGGCATGGCGCAAGGTCTAAAGTTTTTCGGGGTCGATGTCGGTCTCGAACACCCGCGCGGCGGGGCCGGTGAGCCAGACGTCGCGGAAGGACCCGTCGGGCAGGGCGATGAAATCGACCGCCAGACTGCCGCCCCGGGTCTCGACGGCAAATTTAATACGTTCGTCGCCATTTTCCATACGACGGACGAAACATTTTTCACCGTGGAGGTACGAAGCCAGGGCCGAAGCCGTCGCGCCGGTGCCGCAGGCCCAGGTTTCGGCCTCGACGCCGCGCTCGTAGGTGCGGACGAACAGATGGTCGGCGAACGGCTCGATGAAGTTGACGTTGGCCCCCTTCGGGAAACGGGCGTCCCAGCGAAGCCGCTTCCCTTCCCGGTCCACGTCGAACGACGCCAGGTTCTCCACCCACTGCAGGAAATGGGTCGAGCCCGTCTCGAGGAGCCAGCCGTCGGGATACTTCACGGGCGGCTCCACGTCGCGCATTTTCAGGCGCACGATGCGACGGTCGCCATCGCGCGAGAGGACCTCGGCGCGGTGCGGACCGTCGCAGGCCTGGAAGTCGAACTTCCGGATGCCCATCAGGTCGGCGAAGGCCACCAGACAGCGGCCGCCGTTGCCGCACATCGTGCCCTCCGGCCCGTCGGCGTTGTAATAGTGCATTTCGAAATCGGCCTCGGCGCTCGCGCAGAGCGTCATCAGGCCGTCGGCGCCGACGCCGAAGCGGCGGTCGCAGAGCCGGTTGATCAGGGCCGGCGTCAGGAAGTCCGCCTCGCCGCGGCGGTTGTCCACCACCACGAAGTCGTTGCCGGCTCCCTGGTATTTATATACGTGCAATTTCGCCATAGATATCTTGGGCTATGCGCTCCGCGACGCGGGCGTCGCCGAGCAGGGTTTTCAATTCGGTGTAGTCTTGTTGCAGTTTCTCCCGGACATCCTCGTCGAACAGGAGGCGTTCGAGGTGGCGGAACATTTCCGCGGCGGAGGCCTGGTCCTGCAACAGTTCCGCGACGGCCCCGCGGTCGAGACAGAGGTTGACCGGGCTGACGAAGCGCAGCTTCACGGTCAGGCGGGCGATCCACCAGGTCAGGCGGCGGAAGCCGTAGCAGACGACCTGGGGCGTGCCGAGCAGGGCAGCCTCGAGATTGGCCGTACCGGAGCAGATCACGGCGGCGGAGGCGCCGGCGAGCAGGTCGTAGGTACGGCCGGGCAGCACTTCGATGCGGCTGTCGGCGGGAAGCCAGCGACGGTAGTCCGCGACGGGAATCGAAGGCGCCGCGGCGATGAAGAGCCGGAAGCGGTCGAAGCGGGCGTCGGCGGCGAGCAGGCGCTCCAGCTCCGCGTAGCGGGGCATCAGGAAGCGCAGCTCGGAGGAACGGCTGCCGGGAAGCAGCACGATGCGGGCCCCGTCGATCTCCCGGAACGGCCATTGCGCCAGACACTCCTGCAGCGGATGCCCGAAATAGCGGGGCTCCAGCCCCCGCGCCCGGAACCAGGCGGGTTCGAAGGGGAAGATGCAGTAGAGCACGTCCACGTCCCGCTTGAGCCGGCGCAGCCGGTGCCCGGCGTGGGCCCAGACCTTCGGCGCAATATAATAGAATACCTTTAATCCGTGGGCGTGGGCGAAGCGGGCGATCCGCAGGTTGAAGCCCGGATAATCGATCAGGATGACGGCGTCGGGCTGCCAGGCCAGCAGGTCTTTCTGACAGGCAGCCAGGTTTTTGAGCACCTGGCCGGCCTTGCCCATGACTTCGAGGATGCCCATCACGGGCGTCATCGCTTCGCTCCCGCGGAAGCGGATCTCACAGCCGGGATCGCACGTACGCAGCCCGCGCATCAGGTTCGATGCGTAGAGGTCGCCCGAGGCCTCGCCGGCTATGATATAGTATTTCATGGACAGTCGAAGTTCCACAATTGGCGCAGGCGCTCCATCTCCTCGTAGTCGGTGGTGTCGATGCGATGGGGAACGATGGAGACATAGCCGCTGTCCACCACGTGGTGGTCGGCGTCGGGGGCGCCGACCGCTTCCTGGTCTTCGAATTCGCCCACCATCCAGAAGTAGTGCCGGCCGCGGAGGGTGACGCGGTGGTCGAACTCCTTGACCCAGCGGCCCGCGCCCTGCCGGGCCAGGCGGATGCCGCGGATCTGCTCCTTCGGGAGATCGGGGAAGTTGACGTTCAGATAGACGTTGTTGCGCAGGCCGTCCTGCAGCACCCGGTCGAGGATCTGGCGGCCATAGAAGAGCACGCCCGAAAAGTCGGGATCGTCGGCGTGGGTGTTGATGGAAAACCCGATGGAAGGGATGCCGTAGAGCGTGCCTTCCACCGTGGCGCCGAGCGTGCCGCTGTAAATCGAGGCGGCCGAGGCGTTGGATCCGTGGTTGATGCCCGAAACCAGCAGGTCGGGCAGCCGGCCTTCGTGGAGGAAGATGTTGATACCCAGCTTCGCGCAGTCGGCTGGCGTGGCCGTGAGCGTGTAGACGCGCAGGGTACCGAGCCCCTCCGCAGCGGCCTCCACCACCGGCTTCTCGATGAACAAAGGTTTGTCGAGCGTCAGCGAGACCGATTTGCCGGACTGCGGCTCGTAGGGCGCCACCACGGTCACGTTGCCGTATTCACGGAGCATCTGCGCCAGCACGTGGATTCCGCGGGCACGGAAGCCGTCGTCATTGGTTACCAGGATTTCGCGGGTCTCGCTCATTTTTTCGGGTTTGAATGACAAAGATAAGAAAATAACAAAAAAATTATTACTACATTTGCGCGATTGAACCGCAAACAAGTTTAATACAAACATAGCAATGAAAAAGATCAAAGTAGGTATCAACGGCTTCGGACGTATCGGCCGCCTGGTTTTCAGGGCCGCCCAGAAGCGTGACGACATCGTCGTCGTCGGCATCAACGACCTTATCGACGTGGAGTACATGGCTTATATGCTCAAGTACGACACCATGCACGGACAGTTCGACGGCTCCGTGGAAATCAAGAACGGCAACCTCGTGGTCAACGGCAACGAGATCCGCGTCACCGCCGAGAAAGACCCGGCCAACCTTCGCTGGAACGAAGTCGGCGCCGAGTACGTGGTCGAATCGACCGGTCTGTTCCTCACCAAGGAGAAGGCCGAGGCCCACATCAAAGCCGGTGCCAAGCGCGTCGTGATGAGCGCCCCTTCGAAGGACGACACCCCGATGTTCGTCTATGGCGTCAACCATAAGACCTATGCAGGCCAGAGCATCATTTCCAACGCTTCCTGCACCACCAACTGCCTCGCCCCGCTGACGAAGGTCCTCAACGACAACTTCGGCGTGGTCAACGGCCTGATGACGACCGTCCACTCCACCACCGCCACCCAGAAGACCGTCGACGGTCCGTCCGCCAAGGATTGGCGCGGCGGTCGTGCCGCTGCCGGCAACATCATCCCGTCCACCACGGGTGCCGCCAAGGCCGTGGGCAAAGTGATCCCCGAACTCAACGGCAAGCTCACCGGCATCTCGATGCGCGTCCCTACCCTCGACGTTTCCGTGGTCGACCTGACCGTCAACCTCGCCAAACCCGCTACGAAGGAAGACATCTGCAAAGCCATGAAGGCCGCTTCCGAGGGTGAACTCAAAGGCATCCTGGGCTACACCGAAGACGCCGTCGTTTCCAGCGACTTCCTCGGCGATTCCCGCACCTCGATCTTCGACGCCAACGCCGGCGTGTACCTCACCGACACCTTCGTGAAAGTGATCTCCTGGTACGACAACGAATGGGGCTATTCCTGCAAGCTCCTCGAGATGATCGCCTACACCGCCAACAAATAAACCGTTCGCGTGCACAAGAAAAACGCGGAACCTTTTCGGGTTCCGCGTTTTTTTCGTATATTTGAACCAAATACGCTCGTTTATGAAACGCTTTTTCCTCCTCTTTCTGGTGCTGGCGCTCGCCGTAGCGTGCAGCCCGAAGACCACGCCCGCCGGCAAATCCGGCAAGGCGGCTTCCGATATCGTGATCCTCTACGACAATGACGTGCACTGCTCCGTGGACGGCTATGCCAAGATGGCCGCGCTCAAAGCCGAGAAGAAAGCCCAGACGCCCTATGTGACCGTCGTCTCCGCCGGCGACTACGTGCAGGGCGGCAGCATGGGCGCCGCCTCGAAGGGCGGATACATCGTGACCATCATGAACGCCGTGGGCTACGACCTGGTGACCCTCGGCAACCACGAGTTCGACTATGCGATCCCCCGCCTGAAGGAGATCAGCAAAGAGCTCAAGGCCACGATCCTCTGCTGCAACCTCATCGACCTGAAAGCCGACGCCCGGATGTTCAAGCCCTACGAGATCGTCGACTACGGCGGCACCAAGGTCGCTTTCATCGGCGCAGCCACGCCCTACAGCTTCAACTCCTCCACGCCGGCCTACTTCCAGGATGACAAAGGCAACTACGTCTACTCCCTGAGCGCCGACACCTACTACGACACCTTCCAGAACTTCATCAATGACGCCCGCAACCAGGGCGCCGACTATGTGGTGGCCCTCACCCACCTGGGCGACGACGTGAACTACGACCCGATCAACTCCCAGGAACTGGCCCGCCAGACGGAAGGCCTCGACGTGATCCTCGACGGCCACTCCCACAGCCTGGTCCCGCAGCGCATCCTGACCAACAAGGCCGGCAAGTCCGTGCTCTATTCCCAGACCGGCGCCCACTTCGACAACATCGGCGTGATGACCATCAGCCCCAATGGCGAGATCAACCTGAGCCTGGTGTCCACGAAGGACTACACGAAAGAAGACCCGCGCGTCCGCAGCGTGATCGACAAGCTGAAAGCCGAATATGCCGCGCAAGGTGCCCGCAAGATCGGTTATAACGAAGTGACCCTTCCCGCCAAGAACGCCGAAGGCGACTGGCTCGTCCGCTCCGGCGAGACCTCGCTCGGCGACCTGTGCGCCGACGCCTTCCGCGTCTGCCTCGGCACCGACATCGCCATCGTCGGCGGCGGTTCGCTCCGCAAGGACCTCCCGGCCGGCGACGTCCGCTTCGACGACATCTTCAATGTCTTCCCGTTCAACAACAACGCCGCGGTGGCCACCCTTACCGGCCAGGAGATCCTCGACGCCCTGGAATTCGGCGTGGCCGCCTACCCCACCGACTTCGGCGGCTTCCCGCACGTGTCAGGCATGACCTTCGAGTTCGACCCTTCGGTCGAAAGCCCCGTGGTCTATGACGTCAACAAGGCGTTCGTCCGCATCAATGCCGGCGAGCGGCGGGTGCGCAACGTCAAGGTGTACAATCCGGAAACCCAGCTCTACGAACGGATCGATCCCGCCAAGGAATACACCGTGGGCGGCTCGACCTATATGCTCAAAGACGCCGGTGACGGCTACGAACTCCTCAAGGGCAAAGGCCGCGACACGGGCGTCGTCGACCTGGACATCCTGGAGAAGTACATCGTCGAAAAACTCGGCGGCCGCATCTCCGCCGCCCAGTACGGCGATTCGCAGGATCGCCTCATCAAACGGTAGACGCTATTTCAGCAATTCAGGACGAAGCGCCCGGGTTCTCTCGAGCGCTTTTTCGTCCTGCCAGGCGGCGATCTTCTTGGGGTCGCCGGAAAGAAGGACTTCGGGAACCTTCCAGCCGTTGAATTCGGCGGGACGGGTGTAGACGGGCGGCGCGAGGAGGCCGTCCTGGAAGGAATCGGACAGGGCGGACGTCTCGTCGCCCAGCGCGCCGGGCAGGAGCCGGACCACGGCGTCCGTGATGATGGCGGCGGGCAGTTCGCCGCCGCTGAGCACGTAGTCGCCGACCGTGATTTCGCGCGTGATCAGATGCTCGCGGATGCGGTGGTCGACGCCTTTGTAGTGACCGCAGAGAATCATCAGGTTTTCCTTGCAGGAGAGTTCGTTGGCGAGGGGCTGCGTCAGCTGTTCGCCGTCGGGAGAGGTGAAGATGATCTCGTCGTACGTGCGCTCGGCCTTGAGCTTTTCCATCAGGTTGAAAACCGGTTCGATCATCATGACCATGCCGGCATCGCCGCCGAAACTGTAGTCGTCGGTCTGGCGGTAACGGCCCTTGCCGTAATCGCGGATGTTGTGGACGTGGATTTCGACCAGGCCCTTGTCTTGGGCCCGTTTCACGATGGAGTAGTTCAGCGGGCTTTCCAGAAGCTCCGGAACGACGGTCAGGATATCTATTCTCATACGGACGGCAAATTTAGCGATTATTTGTAAAAAAAGATTATATTTGCAGGTTACATAAAAACTGTAAAACAATGAGTGAAGATCTTAACCCGGTTGTTCCCGCTGAGGAGCAGCCCGTAGAAATCCAGGAAACTGCAACTGTCGAAGCCCCCGTCGAAGAGACCGCCGAACCGGTTGCCGAATCCGATCCCGCAGAGGAGACCCCCAAAAATGATTTTTCGAACCTGGGCCTGAAGGAAATCGTGGATGCCTTCAAGGAACTGCTCGAAGGCGAAAACATGCAGCAGCTCTACAAGCACGCCGAAGCGCTGAAAGCGGCGTTCTACAAGAACCTGCGCAAGGAAAAGATCGCCTCGGGCGTGATGCAGCCCGCCGAGACGGCCGCCCCCGAGGCGCCCGCCGCCGGCGAGGAAGCCGCTCCGGAAGAAGCCGCCGAAGAACCGGTCTCCTTCAATCCTTTCGCCGAGATCGAGCGCGGATTCAAGGATCTTTACAGCCAGTATAAAACCCGTCGCGCCGCCTTCACGCAGGAGCAGGAAAAGAACAAGGAAGAGAACTACCAGGAGAAACTTGCCGTCATCGAAGACCTCAAGGCCCTGGTCGAGGCCAGCGAAGACCTCAAGGAGACCTTCCCCAAGTTCCGCGAGATCCAGAACCGCTGGCGCGCCATCGGCCCCGTGCCGCAGGCCCGCGTGAAAGATCTCTACGACACGTACCAGCACTACGTGGAAATGTTCTATGACTACGTGAAGATCAACAAGGAGTTCCGCGACCTCGACTTCAAGAAGAACCTCGAAGCCAAGGAGAAACTCTGTCTCCGCGCCGAAGCCCTCGCCGACGAGGAAGACGTGGTGGGCGCATTCCGCACCCTGCAGAAACTCCACGAACAGTGGAAGGAACTCGGCCCCGTGAGCAAGGAATTCCGCGAATCCATCTGGGAGCGCTTCCGCGCCGCCACGGCCGTGATCAACAAGAAGCACCAAGGCTTCTTCGAGGCCCAAAAGGGCAACCAGAAGGAGAACTTCGAGGCCAAATCGGCCCTCTGCGAGAAAGTCGAGGAAATCGCCGCCACCGAAGTCACCGACGCCAGCGCCTGGAACCGCCTGACCAAAGAGATTGAAAACATCCAGAAGGAATGGCGCAAGATCGGCTTCGCCTCCAAGAAGGACAACCAGAAAGTCTACGACCGCTTCCGCGCCGCCTGCGACGCTTTCTTCAACAAGAAGCGCGAATACTACGCCGGTTTCAAGAACCAGATGCAGGACAACCTCGCCCGCAAGATCGAACTCTGCGAGAAGGCCGAGGCCCTGAAGGATTCCACCGAGTGGAAGAAAGCCACCGACGAGATCATCGAACTCCAGAAACAGTGGAAAGAGATCGGCCCCGTCTCCCGCAAGAAATCCGAGCAGGTGTGGAAACGCTTCCGCGGCGCCTGCGACGAGTTCTTCAGCAACCGCGACAAGCACAGCGGCGGCCAGGACAGCGAACAGGTCGAGAACCTCGCCAAGAAGCGCGCCCTGATCGACGAGATCCGCGAATTCGTGGTGGAAGACCGCGACGAAGCCCGCGAAGCCCTGCGCGCCTTCCAGGAACGCTGGAACGCCATCGGTTTCGTCCCCTTCAAGGAGAAGACCCGCATCCAGGACGCTTTCCGCAAGGTGATGAACGAGAAGTTCGCGGAATTCCGCGACGGCGGCCGCAACTACGTGTCGAAGGCCGAGCGCGCCATCCGCACCGAGCGTGACCGCCTTGTCCAGAAGTTCATGAAGAAAGAGCAGGAAATCGCCACGTGGGAGAACAACATGGGCTTCTTCTCCCAGTCGAAGAACGCCGAGGCGCTCCTCCAGGAACTGAACAAGAAGATCGACATCGCCCGTCAGGAACTGGCCGACCTGGAAGAGACCATCAAGGCCTACGACCGGGAACATTCGCAGGAGTAACCGAAACTTGTAATGAAAGAAAACAGAAGCAGCATCGTCGGCTTCGCCCTGATCGGCGTAATCATGCTGGCGTTCAGCTGGTACAATACCAAACAATTCGAGAAAAGGCAGAAAGAGGCGTTCACACGCGATTCCCTGGCGGCCGCCGCGGCCATCCAGCAGGGCGCCGTCACCGATTCGTCCGCCGTTGCGGCTGTCGATTCCCTGGCGGAACCCGAGACGCTGATTCCGGAGGAAGAAGGCGATTACCAGGGCGACTACCTCAACGCCGCCAGCAAGGCGGAGACGGCCTTTTACACCCTTGAAAACGAAAAACTCCGCATCCGGATCTCCTCGAAGGGCGCCCAGCCCGACGAGGTGCTGGTGAAGGACTACTTTACCCACGACAGCAGCGCGCTGTTCCTGGTCCAGCCCGGCAAGAGCCGGTTCGACCTGGAACTCAACACGAACCAGTGGCTCAACTCGAGCGACCTGAACTTCACCCCGGTGGAGAGTACCGACAGTACCCTCACCCTGCGTCTCCAGTTCGCCGAAAGCAGCTGGATCGACGCCGTCTGGTCGCTGGCCAGCGACAGCTACATGGCCGACTACCAGCTCCACTTCGTGGGCATGGACCAGGCCCTCGACCGCCGCACCGGCCAGATGAACCTCAAGTGGGTGCTCGACGTGCCCCGGCTCGAGAAAGGCTACCAGAACGAGCGCAACTACTCGGGCGTAGCCTACAAGTACCTGAACGGCAACGAAGTCAAATCGCTGGGCAAGCGCCGCGATTCGGCCCACGAAACCTTCAACTCCACCCTCCGGTGGATCGGTTTCCAGCAACAGTTCTTCTCCGCGATCCTGGTCTCGGAGAACGGTTTCCCCGCCGGTACGCTGTCCAACCAGTTCTATCCGGAGGACGACCCCGGCCACAACCTGATGCAGTCGGGCGCCGAGATGACCGTCGCCCTCGACACCCAGAGCAGCGACTTCACCCTCCCCTTCCGCTTCTACTTCGGCCCGAACCACTTCTACACCCTCCGCAGCTATGACGAAGGCTTCGAGAAGATCATCCCGCTGGGCGGAAAGGTGATCGGCACCATCAGCCGCTACATCATCATCCCGACCTTCAACTGGCTGAGCAAGTTCATCGCCAACTACGGCCTGATCATCCTGCTGCTGACCATCATGATCAAGCTGGTCATCTCGCCGCTCACCTGGAAGTCGTACTCCTCTTCCGCCAAGATGCGCGTGCTCAAGCCCGAGATCGACAAGATCAACGAGAAGTATCCCCGGCAGGAAGACGCGATGAAGAAGCAGCAGGCCACGATGGACCTCTACAAGAAAGCGGGCGTGAGCATGTGGGGCGGCTGTCTGCCGATCCTGCTCCAGTTCCCGATCCTGTGGGCGATGTTCCGCTTCTTCCCGGCCTCCATCGAGCTGCGCCAGCAGGGCTTCCTCTGGTGCCACGACCTGAGCGCCTACGACTCGATCCTCGACTTCGGCTTCAAGATTCCGCTCTACGGCGACCATATGTCGCTCTTCGCCCTGCTGATGGGCATTTCGATGTGGGGCTATTCGAAGATGACGATGGCGCAGCAGCCCAGTACCCAGACCATGCCGGGCATGGAATTCATGCAGGTGTGGCTCATGCCGATCATGATGGTGTTCATCTGCAACAACCTGTCAGCCGGTCTGAGCTACTACTATCTGCTCTCCAACATCATCACCATCGGGCAGAACTGGGTGATCCGCAAATGGTTCGTCGACGAGGACAAGATCTACGAGAACCTGAAGAAGAAGACCTCTTCCAAGGAAGCACCCAAGAAATCGAAATTCCAGCAGCGCCTCGACGCGGCCTACAAGGCCCAGCAGGAGCAGCTGAAAAAGCGGAAATAAGAAAATGGGCATTGCCGACAACATCCGCAAACTGAAATCGGAGCTGCCATCAACGGTCGAGTTGGTGGCAGTTTCCAAATTCAAGCCCGTCGAAGCCATCCGGGAGGCCTATGAGGCCGGGCAGCGGTCCTTCGGCGAGAACCGGCCGCAGGAGCTGGCCGCCAAGGCGCCACAGCTTCCTGACGACATCGTGTGGCATTTCATCGGGCACCTGCAGACCAACAAGGTCAAGATGGTCGTCCCCTACGCCCACCTCATCCATTCGGTCGACTCGGAGCGTCTGCTCGCCGAGATCGACAAGGCGGCCCGCGCAGCGGGCAAGGTGATGGACTGCCTCCTGGAAATCCACATCGCCGAAGAGCAGACCAAACAGGGCTTTACGCCCGACGAAGCCGTGGCCCTGGCCCGGGAAGCCGGCCGCTACCCCAACATCCGCCTCCGCGGCGTGATGGGAATGGCTACCTTCACCGACGACCGCGAACAGGTCCGGCGCGAATTCCGGAGCCTGAAGGCCGTCTCCGAACGCCTGTCGTTCCTCCCCGGCTGCGACACTGTTTCGATGGGAATGTCGGGCGACTGGCCCATCGCCGTCGAGGAAGGCACGACAATTGTTAGAATCGGAACGGCTATTTTTGGAAAAAGAAATTGACACAATGAAACGAATCCTCCTGATCGGCCTCGCGGTCCTGGCGACCGTGGCCTGCAAAAAAATCACCCCCGAACAGCGCATCGACGAAATCACCGGCTTCTTCAACGGCCGGGAATGCGCCCACGCCGCCTGGCTGGAAAGCCACGACGCCTCCAAACGGATCGATTACCTCACCCTGAACCTCGCCAAGACGCTCAAGGCCGACGATCTGTGGACCCTCGAAGGGGGCGGCGGCACCTCGCTGATCGCCGAATTCGAAGGCCGCACCGGAGACAAGAACAAGGAACCCGAGATGACCATGATCACCGCCGCGCTCGACGATCCGGCCGCCTGCGGCGCCGCGCTCGACATCCTCGAAGCCTTCCGCGAACTGAAAATCCAGCACAAGAATACCATCCGCGTAGCGTTCTACGAACCTTCCGCCGACAGCACGGGCCTGACCGGCCTGGGCGCTATCAACCGCGAATTCCGCGAATCCGAGGAACTGATCGTCTTCGACCTCGCCCTCAGCTCCCGCGACACGACGGTGGCCCCGCATACCTTCGTCCTCGAAGAGAAGCCGCTCTTCGTCCGCCAGATGCTCGAAGTGGTTCCCCCGTATTTCAAGTCGCTGGGTGACTATAAGTTCGTCCAGGGCACCTATCCCAACCGCACCTGGCCGCTGATGGGTTCGGTGTACCGCTATAAGGTCGACCCCGCCGATCTGGCCAAGGAGACCGCGGCCGTCACCGTCCTGACCTATCTGCTCAATTAGCTAGAAGGGATATCCGATGCCGAAGTGGAAGGCATAATCCCCGGTAAACCAGTCATTGATGCCCATCCACGATCCCTGATAGGGATCATAGAGCCGAACGCCCAAATCAAAGCGTATCAGCACCAGACCGAAGTCGAGCCGTGCGCCGAAGCCGCTCGACAGGGCCGTCGTCCGCGCCAGGTTCTTGAATGAGAACAGGCTGCGCGGGTCACGCGAGCTGCCGTCCACCTCATCCGAGGCGATGTTCCACACGTTGCCCGCATCCAGGAACACCGCTCCCTGCAGTTTCCAGAACATCGGGAAGCGGAATTCCACATTCGCTTCCAGGTGCATGTCGCCCGTCTGGTTGGCGATGGCGAAGCTCGTGTCGCGCGGCGCGGCGCCCGGGCCCACGGCCCGCGCCCGCCAGCCGCGCATGCTGTTGGCACCGCCGGCGTAGAAGAGCTTCTCGAAAGGAAGCGACACCGAGTTGCCGTAGGCATAGCCCAAGCCCGCCAGGCCGCGGACGGCCAGGGCATACTGGTTGAGCGCGCCTAAGCGGATCGTCTCGACGGCCTGCAACTCGCCGCGCACATACTGGGCATACGGGACGCCGGCAATCTGCTTCTCCCCGCGCGGGCCTTCTCCATAAAGACCGGTCCTGTTGAAGAGACTCAGGAAGTTGCCCGACATATCATACTGCAGTCGCGCGTAGAAATAGGAGACCTTGGGATTGACGGTCGAATTGGTGGTGAAATACACCATCCCGCCGCCGCCGAGGTCGAGGTGGCTGCGGAAAGAATTCTTCAAGTACGGGTCGTGGATGCCGCCGTAGAACGCCTCGTCCATCTGCGAAACCGCAACGGCGCTGACCTGGGCCGGATAGATCTGGTAATAGAAGCGTTTGTCCACGTTCCAGCTGAAGCCATAGGTGCCCGTGACGATGTTGCGGGTGTATTCCGGACGGCTCTGGTAGCTGTAATTGAGCTTGATGTCCATCTGCGGCAGGTTGATGTGGGGCATCTTCCAGACGAAAGAGGGATACCAGGGAATGCCCAGGCCGGTCGACATCGAGAACTCGTTGGCCCGCACCGGGGCGCGCAGCATGAACTGGAAATTGCCGCGGAAGCCCAGCGACAGCACCTCCCCGCCCCCGAAAATGTTCTTGTGGCTGTACGAGAGCGAAGGCGTGATGCCGAACAGGCCCGTGGAGTTGAACGAACCCTCAAGATTGAGCTTGACGGCCTGCAGCCGCGCCTGGGAAAGCAGGATGCGGCAGTCCACGGCCGAACTGTCGACCTCCGACTCGCGGAGCATCATATTGACGCTGCTGAACAGCGGAACGCTGGCGAAACGGTCGTAGGCGCGGTTGATGCGGTCTTCGCTGTACGGATCGCCCGGCTGGAGCTGGTTGAGATTGTGGAGGAACTTCTGGCGGACCTTCATACCGGGCTGCGGCATCAGCACGACATTGCCGATGTGATAGGGCCGGTGTTCGTGATAGACGTCATCGCTTTCGTTGCGGGTGTGATTGGCGATCTCGACGATGAGCGAGGCGGTATCGCGGACCGTGGTCGTATCGGCGTAGAAGAAGAAATAGTTCTTGGAAAAGCCCCAGTAGCCGTGGTTGCGGAAATACTGGGAGATGCGCTCACTTTCGGCCTCCAGCGCCGCTTCGGAGAGCGGGCGGCCGGGCTTCAGGGTCAGGTGCGTGGAATCGGCTGCCAGCAGCGCCGCGAGGGTGGTGTCGCGCACCTGGTAATCGACGCTGGAGATCGGGAACTGCTTGCCGAGGGTCACCTGGTAATCGACTTCCGCAATCTGCTTTTTGATGTTGACGCGCGGCTCGATCCGGCAGTTGTACCAGCCGTCGTATTCCAGGTGGTCGAGCATGCTCTGCACCGAATCGTCGACGAGCCGTTCGTCGAACACCACCGGCTCTTCGCCGAGTTTGCGGCAGAAACGGTCCCAGCCGCCGTCGTCGCCGTTCTGCCAGTTCCAGACATACACGAACGGGTTGACCATGCCCAGGATCGTGGAATTGGCTTTCTGCTTGACATAAGGCTGCAGGGAGGAAGCGTTGTAGCGCGCCGTGCGCTGCGGTTCGTTGACGATGGAAATCTTGTTCTCGGCCAGCCGGGCCTCGTTCTCCGCGAGCATTTTGGTCGTGGAGCACGAGTCGGCCAGGAGCATTCCCGCCAGTAGGAGGCCTGTCAAGAGTCCGATGCGCTTCATATCCTGCAAATTTACAAAATTTCCCGCCTCCGGAACTCGCTGCAGCAAATGGCGGTGGCCACCGCCACGTTGAGCGATTCACTGGTATGCGCATCCGCCGGGAACGGCGGAATGAAGAGTTTCCGGTCGACGGTCGCCGCGACCTCGGGCGAAATCCCGTCCGCCTCCGAGCCCATCACCAGGATTCCACCCCGCGTCAGCGGGGCCTGGTAGATGTTGTCTCCTTCGAGGAAGGTGCCATACACGGACAGGCCGGCCGGCCTGACCAGTCTCCCCAGGAAAGCAGGCAGGTCGCAGTAGTGCACCCGGACGCGGAAAATGGCGCCCATGGTGGCCTGGACGGCCTTGGGGTTATAGCATTCGACGGTGTCGGGCGAAGCGAGAACCTGGCGGATGCCAAACCAGTCGGCAATGCGGAGGATCGTGCCCAGATTACCGGGGTCGCGGACCCCGTCGAGGGCGAGAACGAGTTCGTCGGGATCGATGACGGGCTCGACAGGCGCGGGACGACGAACGACGGCGAGCGCCGGCGACGGATGCGTCAACTGACTGATCCGCCCCATCGTCTCCGCCCCGATATCTTCCACCCGATAATGCGCGACGACGTCGAAACCCGAGCGCAGCGCCTCCTCGACCAGCTTCTCCCCCTCCACGACAAACAGTCCCCGCTCCTCGCGGAACTTCTTCTGTCCCAACGCCCGAATCTCCTTAATCTCGTTCTTCGATATCATCTATCGGTTTTTATACATATCGTCGTAATACTTCTGGTAGTCGCCGCTGGTGACGTTGTCCATCCAGGCCTGGTTGTCGAGATACCAGCGGACGGTCTTTTCGATGCCTTCCTCGAACTGGAGCGAAGGCTCCCAGCCGAGCTCGCGCTGAAGCTTGCTCGAATCGATCGCGTAGCGGAGATCGTGGCCGGCGCGGTCGGTGACATAGGTGATCAGATGATCGCTCGTGCCTTCGGGATTGCCCAGCAGCCGGTCCACCGTCCGGATGAGCACCTTGATCAGATCGATGTTCTTCCACTCGTTGAACCCGCCGATGTTGTAGGTCTCGGCGATGCGGCCTTCGTGGAAAATCAGATCGATGGCCCGGGCGTGGTCTTCCACGTAGAGCCAGTCGCGCACGTTCTCGCCCTTCCCGTAGACCGGGAGCGGCTTGCCGTGCCGGATATTGTTGATGAACAACGGAATGAGCTTCTCCGGGAACTGGTAGGGACCGTAGTTGTTCGAGCAGTTGGTCACCACCGTGGGCATGCCGTAGGTATCGTGATACGCGCGCACAAAGTGGTCGGACGAGGCCTTGGCCGCGCTGTACGGACTGTGCGGCTGATACTTGAGGTCTTCCGTGAAGAAACGCGTGCCGTAGGCCAGATGATGCTTGCCGGAAGAGGCCTTCGTGGTGAAGGGCGGCTCCACGCCGTCGGGATCGGTCACCTCCAGGGCGCCGTACACCTCATCGGTCGAGATATGATAGAAGCGGCACGGCCCGTCGGACTGCCCGTCTTCGCCGGTCATCACGAAGCCCATCGGCTGCCAGTAGCGGCGCGCGGCCTCCAGCAGCGTCAGGGTGCCCATCACGTTCGTCTTGGCGAAGGTGAACGGGTCTTTGATGGAGCGGTCCACGTGGCTTTCCGCGGCCAGGTGGATGATACCGTCGACGCGCTCTTCCCGCAACAGGGCCGAGACGCCTTCGAAGTCGCAGATGTCCATCCGGACGAAACGGTAGTTGGGCTTGTCCTCGACATCCTTGAGATTGGCCAGGTTGCCGGCATAGGTCAGCTTGTCGAGATTGATGATCCGGTAGTCCGGATATTTGTTCACGAAATGACGGATCACGTGGCTTCCGATGAAGCCCGCGCCGCCGGTGATCACTATAGTACGCTTCATAGATTGGATTTACGGTTTTTCCCAAATGACAAAGATAACAAAAACTTTTGCTATATTTGACTTGCCAAACACAAACCGGACACCCATGAACCGCCTGCTTCCCTTCCTGCTTGCCGTCATGCTCCTCTGCCCCGCCCTCTGCGCCGCGCAGACCATCACCAACGGCAGCTACCAGACCGTCGGCTACATCAAGAGTGACGGTACCATCCAGGACAAATCCTACCGCACCGTCGGTCACATCAAGAACGACGGTACCGTGCAGGACGGCTCCTATCGCACCATCGGCCACCTCCGGAGCGACGGCACCGTCCAGGACGCCTCCTACCGCACCGTCGGCCACATCAAGAGCGACGGCACCATTCAGGACAGCTCCTATCGTACCATCGGCCACGTCAAGAGCGACGGCACCATCCAGGACAGCTCCTACCGCACCATCGGCCACGCCAAGGGCATACCCATGCAATGGGCGGCCTTCTACTTCTTTTTCAACTGATTCAGTCCTGTACGGGGCTGGAAACGTCGGTCCGCGTGTAATCGTGGGCCGCGACGTGTACCCGAATGACGCGGTCGCCCGCGACGGCGATGCCCAGGTAATCGAACGCCGCCTTCGGGATGCGGAGCTGCACGTCGACCGGATGGTCGGCGAAATTGGCCACGACCGACATCGCGCTGCCCGCGTAGCCGCGGATCCAGGCGAACTGGCGGCCGGGGTCGAAATGGTCGGAAGCCGGATTGACGTACATCAGGTCGAACGTCTTCCCCTTTGAGAAAATGGCGTCGCCCGTGGCGATGCGCAGCAGGCGGCAGTATTCCTTGTAGACCACACTCTCTTCCACCGTCAGCCGGCCGGCCAGCCAGCGCCGGACCGACGGAACGGTGCAGTAGTCGTAGATCGACGTGCGGCCGTCCACGCCGCTGTAGCCTTCGGCCTCCATCCCCCGCTCTCCGAACTCCTGTCCGAAATAGAGCATGAACGAGGACGGATGGAAGAGCAGCGAAACGGCCAGGGCCGGGAACGCGGCGCGGCCGCTGCCCGCATAGAAATCGGAGGCCACGCGCTGTTCGTCGTGGTTCTCCAGGAAATGCAGCATCCGCGGCTGCAGGCCGCCCTGGAACTGCCATTCCTGCGTGAGGCAGGAAGCGGGGCGCTCGCCCCGGACGATGCCGCGCAGGGCATCGTAGAAGCCCGACTTGTCGTAGAGCAGGTCGAAACCGGCATCGGCATAGCGCCGGTAATTGTCCTTGCCGTAGACTTCGGCGATGAACAGCAGGCCGGGGTGCTCCGTGCGCAGGGACCGGAACGCCCAGGCGAAGAATTCGGCGGGCACGAGTTCCACCATATCGCAGCGGAAACCGTCCACGCCCTTGTCGGCCCAAAAGCGCAGCACCTGCAGCATCTTGCTCCAGGTGGAGCGGTTTTCATAATTGAGTTTGACGGTGTCGTACCAGTCGTTTTCCGACGGCCAGGCGTGGAACACGTCGTTGCCGGTGGCCTTGGCGGGGTTCTCTTCGTAAGTGCCTTTCACCGAAGCGGGCAGGTGCAGCGGTTCGTCGAGCAGGTAGAAATTCTCGGCGGTGAAATAGCTGTGGTACTCGCGGTACACGTGGTTGGGCACGAAGTCGATGATCACCTTCATGCCGGCCCGGTGCGTACGCTCGACCAGCGCCTCGAATTCGGCCATCCGGTTGTCGAGGTTCGTGGCCAGTGCGGGATCGACGTCGAACCAGTTGCGGATGGCGTAGGGCGAGCCGGCCTCGCCCTTGACGATGGCGGGATTGCAGTCGGGGATCGAGCGGAAGTGCGTCCGCGTGGCGTGCGAGATGACGCCCGTGTACCACACCGCGCCGACCGAGAGCTTCTTGAGTTTCAGGAGCACCTCGTCGGTGATGTCGCCGAACTTGCCGGACCCGTTTTTGGCATAAGAGCCTCCGGGAACGCACGTCCGGTTCCCGAAGGCTCTCAAGAGCAACTGATAGATGATCACGCTAGTTCCTCTCCCAGTTCAGGATCTTGTAGAAGTCGTAGTCTTCCGGGTTGGGAACATACTGCCGGGCGCCTTCGTAGTCGCGCGGGGTGATGTAGTTGAGCAGGTGCTTGTAAACCACCTGGGCCTGATCGCCCTCGATGTCCACGAGCCGCGGCGGGATCTTGCCCGTCTCGGGATCCTGCAGTTCTTCGAGGTAGAGCGGACGGATGGTGCCGATCTGGTCGACGAACACCATACAGCCGGTCTCGCCTTTTTCGAAGAGTTCGTACACGCCGGCGCCGAGCTGCGAGCAGTAGAAGAGGTCGTAGGCGATCGGCTGCTGGCAGCGGATGTCGTAACCGATCTCCACCGGGCGCGTCTTGATCTTGAGACCCAGCTCCTTGAGCTTGATCTCGAGCATATCGTTGAACAGCTGGGCCTTGGAGATCTTGCCCAGTTCCGGGTGACCGTGGTCGTCATAGGTGAACTTGATGCCGGTCTCTTTGAGCTGTTCGTCGCTGAGCATATGGAACACGCCTTCGGACACGATGATACCGCCGTAGGCGATGCCGCGCAGTCTGCGTTTGATGATGGCGCTGATCGAGAGGCGGAGGATCTTGTCGACCGTGATCTCGGTCTTGTTGAACATCTCGGGGATGATGATCATCGGGTAGTGGCACGAGGCGCCGATGCCCATGGCCAGGTGACCGGCGCTGCGTCCCATGGCGGAGACGATGAACCAGTTGCCGGAGGTGCGGGCGTCTTCGTATACGGTGGTGGCGATACGGGCGCCTTCGGCCTTGGCGGAGTTGTAGCCGAAGGTCGGGGCGTTCATCGGCAGCGGGAGGTCGTTGTCGATGGTCTTGGGCACGTGGATGTTCTGGACGGGATATTTCTTCTCGCGCAGGAACTTGCCGATGCGGTTGGCCGTCGAGGCCGTATCATCGCCGCCGATGGTCACCAGCAGGCGGATGTTGTTCTCCTGGAAGAACTTCAGGTTGAAGTAGCGGTCGAAATCTTCCTGGGTCGGCTTGTACCGGCTCATCTGCAGGTAGGAACCGCCACGGTTGAAGATCGAGTCAGCCAGGGCGAAATTGAATTCGATGAAGTTGGGGGAAGCGGAGAAGAGGCCGGAGTAGCCGCCGTGCAGGCCGAGCACCCGGTAGCCTTCTGCCATAAATGCTTTTGCGATGGTTCCCTCCACGGTGTTGATGCCGGGAGCCGGGCCGCCGCCCGCGAGAATGACAATGGATTCCTTCATAAAAGTATAGAACTAGATAACTCTCGGAGTTGAAGACGCAAAGTTATCACTTTTTGACAAATATTCGTTATTTTTGTAGTTCATACTAAAATTATGGCAAAAATCGGCAAGACGGAAGCACGCGATCGGATCGAGTTCCTGAAAAAGGAGCTCGAACGGCACAACCGCAACTACTACGTGCTCAATGCGCCCACCATCTCGGACTTCGAGTTCGACCTGCTGATGAGCGAATTGCAGGGCCTTGAGCGGATGTTCCCCGAATTCGCCACCGAAGACAGCCCCACCCGCCACGTCGGCAGCGACCTGGCCGGCAAGGGCAGCGACTTCGTACAGGTACCCCATCGCTACCCGATGCTCTCGCTGGGCAATACCTACGCCCGGGAAGAACTTTACGAGTTCGACGCCCGCATCCGCAAGACCGCCGACAAGCCCTATACCTATTCCTGCGAACTCAAGTTCGACGGCACGGCCATCTGCCTGACCTACCGCGGCGGCCGCCTGCTCCGCGCCCTCACGCGCGGCGACGGCACCCAAGGCGATGACGTAACCCGCAACGTAGTGCACATTCCCGCCATTCCCCGCGTTCTTCGCGGGGAAGCGATTCCCGAAGAGTTCGAGATCCGCGGCGAGATCTATATGCCCTGGGACGCCTTCGAGCGCCTCAACGCCGCCCGTGCCGAAGCGGAACTGGAGCCGTTCGCCAATCCCCGCAACGCCGCTTCCGGCAGCCTGAAGCTCCAGAATCCGGAAGAGATGCGCACCCGCGGCCTGGACTGCGTGCTGTACCATCTGCTGGGCGAAAACCTGCCTTTCAAAACCCATACGGAAGCCCTCGAAGCTGCGCGCAGCTGGGGGCTTCCGGTTTCTGAATACAGCCGCGTGGCCGGCAACATCGAAGAAGCGGTTGCCTACATCGACGAATGGGACACCCGCCGCAAGCAACTGCCCTTCGCCACCGACGGCATCGTGATCAAGGTCAACGAACTCGACCTCCAGCGGCAGCTCGGCTTCACGGCCAAGACGCCGCGCTGGGCCACGGCCTGGAAGTTCAAGCCCGAGCAGGCGCTCACGCCCCTGCTCTCGGTCGACTATCAGGTGGGCCGCACCGGCGCCGTCACGCCCGTGGCGAACCTCGAGCCCGTCCTGCTCTCCGGCACCGTGGTCAAACGCGCCTCCCTCCACAACAAAGACCAGATGGACCTGCTCGACATCCATCTGGGCGATTATGTCTATGTGGAAAAGGGCGGCGAGATCATCCCGAAAATCACGGGTGTGGAACTTTCGAAACGGCCCGCCGACGCCCGGCGGCCCGAGTTCCCCACCTGCTGCCCCGACTGCGGCACCCCGCTGGTCCGCGACCCGGACGAAGCGCGCCACTATTGCCCCAACCGGGAATCCTGCCCCGTGCAGATCAAGGGCCGCTTCGTGCATTTCGCGGGCCGCAAGGCCATGGACATCCTGGCCGGCGAAGCGACCATCGAAGCACTCTACGCCAAAGGCTGGATCCGCACCCTCCCCGACCTGTACGCCCTCACGCGCGAGCAGCTGATCTCCCTGGAGGGATGGCAGGAGAAATCGGCCGACAATTTCCTCGCAAGCCTCGACGCCAGCCGCCGCGTGCCGTTCGGCCGCGTGCTCTACGCCCTGGGCATCCGCCACATCGGCGAACAGACCGCCAAGATGCTGGCCCGCCAGTTCGGCTCGATAGACGCCCTGGCCGCCGCCTCGCGTGAAGACTTGCTCCAAGTCGAAGACATCGGCGAAACCGTCGCCGACTCGATCCTCGCCTACTTCGCCTCCGACGCTGGCCGCGACACCGTCCGGCGGCTGCGCGAAGCCGGCCTGCAGATGGCCGAGGACGCCGACGCCCGGCAGCAGCTTTCCGACACGCTCGCCGGGAAGACCCTCGTCATCTCGGGCAACTTCTCCATCTCGCGCGAAGCGATGAAAGCGCTCATCGAAGCGCACGGCGGCAAGAACGCCGGCAGCGTGAGCGGCAAGACGGCCTGGCTGCTGGCCGGCGAAAAGGCAGGCCCCGAAAAGCTCAAGAAGGCCGAAAAGCTCGGCATTCCCGTGATCTCGGAGGCCGAATTCAGGAAACTCATTGAAACCGGCGCGTAAGTCATGAAACTGTTCTGGGCCCGCATCAAAGACTTCATCGCCGCCATCGTCAAATTCCTGACGAAGGACATCTGGGCGCTCGACTTCAGCCAGCTGAGCGACGCAGGCAAGCGATGGGTCCGGAATGCGCAGGCCTTCCTCCTGACCGCCAAGGGCTTCTCCCAGGCCCGGATCGGCCGCGAGGCCATCGCCCTGAGCCGTTTCACCACCCTGGCCTTCATCCCGATGATCGCCGTGATCCTGTTCATCGCGAGCGGCTTCGGGCTCGACCGCGTGCTTTCGGAAAGCCTCTCGGCATCCTTCCCCGACAGTACCGGCCTGATCCAGGTGATCATCGACTACGCCCGCAACATCATCAACGCCACCGAGAAAGGCGCTTTCGGATGGATCTCCTTCCTGAGCTTCATCTGGACCATCGTCTGGCTGATGATCAACATCGAGATCGCATTCAACCGCATCTGGGAGGTTTCCTCGCCCCGGAAACCCTGGAAGCGGGCCCTGGTCTATTTCATCATTATGTTCACCGCCCCGTTCGTGCTTGTGCTGTTCCTCTCGGGGTGGGTCTATTACGCCCGGTTCATCGGGTTGCTGGAAGGCAAGCTCGGGCCGTTCGATTTCATCACCACCAATCTTTTCTGGCTGGTGCTCTACGGCATCGTCATCCTGGCGCTTTCGGTGATGTACAAGCTCATCCCTTGCGCCAAGGTGCGCTATGGCGCAGCCCTGAAGGCCGCGCTCATCGTCGGCGTCCCGTTCGTCGCCACCCAGTATCTCTACCTGGGAACCCAGGTGATGGTGACGCGGCTCAACGCCGTGTACGGCGCCCTGGCTTTCATCCCCCTGTTCATGATCTGGCTGAATCTCTGCTGGCAGATCATCCTGTTCGGGGCGGAGCTTTCCCGCGGCTACACGCTGGTGGACTATCGCGAGGCGAAGGAACGCGGCCTGACCGACCGCTCGGAAGAGGAACTGCTGCAATTTGAACAGGATTGACCATGTTTACGGAAGAGGACTATAAACTGATTGAACGGGAATTCGAAGGGCTGCGCGTCTCGAGCCGGAAACGCTGCGCCGACGATGCGCAGTACCAGCTGGTGCTCAAGGCCTTCGAGTTTGCCAACGAGGCCCACAAGGGCGTGCGGCGCCGGAGCGGCGAACCTTACATCCTGCACCCCATCTCGGTGGCCAAGATCGTGGTCGACGAAATCGGCCTCGGCTGCAAGTCCATCTGCGCCGCCCTGCTGCACGACGTGGTGGAAGACACCGATTTCACGGTGGATGACATCCAGCGGCTCTTCGGCGACAAGATCGCCTCGCTGGTCGACGGCCTGACCAAGATCAAGACCGCGCTCGACAACGACAACAAGAACAAAAACCAGGAAGGGGCCGCGCGCGTGAGCCTGCAGGCCGAGAATTTCCGCCGGATCCTGGTGACCCTCAACGACGACGTCCGCATCGTGCTCATCAAACTGGCCGACCGCCTCCACAACGTGCGCACCATCCAGTTCATGCCCGAATACAAGCGCGACAAGATCCTCAGCGAGACGATGTACCTCTTCATCCCGCTCGCCCACCGGCTCGGCCTCTACAGCATCAAGTCGGAGATGGAGAACATCTGGCTCAAGTACCGTGAACCGCACGCCTACGCCGCCATCGAGCAGCAGCTCAGCGACGTGATGGCCGAACGCGGCGCGCTGATCGACGAATTCATCGCCCCCATCCGCCAGGAACTCGACAAGGCCGGCTACAAATACACCATCCTCAAGCGGCTCAAGACGCCGTATTCCATCTGGAAGAAGATGACCACCAAGAACATCCCGTTCGAGCAGATCTTCGACCTGTACGCCGTGCGCATCATTTTCGAATCGAAGCCCGGCCTCAGCGAACGCGAGCAGTGCTGGTACATCTTCTCCACGATCACCGGCCTCTACAAATACAAGCCCGACCGCACCCGCGACTGGGTGGACAAGCCCAAGACCAACGGCTACGAGGCCCTGCACCTGACCGTGATGAGCCACGGCGGCAGCTGGGTCGAGGTCCAGATCCGTTCGGAACGGATGAACGCCATCGCCGAGCGCGGCATCGCGGCCCACTGGATCTACAAGGAATCGGGCAGCGGCGAGTCGGAAAACGAGATCGACCACTGGCTCCAGCAGGTCCGCGAAATCCTCGAGAACCCCGACATCGACGCGATGCGCTTCCTCGACGAATTCCACCAGGAACTGATCACCTCGTCGATCTACGTCTTCACGCCGCAGGGCGAGTCGAAGAGCCTGCCGAAAGGCTATACGGCCCTCGACTTCGCCTATTACATCCACTCCCAGGTGGGCAACCACGCCATCGCGGCCAAGGTGAACCAGCGGCTCGTGCCGCTGTCGCAGCCGCTGACCAACGGCGATCAGGTGGAGATCATCACCTCGGAAAGCGGCCGGCCCAAACGCGAATGGCTGGAATTCCTCAAGAGCAGCCGCGCCAAGAACCAGGTGATGGACTACCTGAAGGCCGACAAGAAGAACAGCATCCAGGACGGCATGGTCATCCTCGACCGCAAGCTCGAGGAGCGGGGCATCACCGAGCGCAGCCGCGTCATCAAGAAACTGATCGACTACTACCACACCACCGGCGGCAAGGACGAACTCTACAACAAGATCGGCGTCGGCCTGATCGACCTGAGCGACCTCGACAAGGCCCTGCGGACCAACGCCGAGCGCCGCAGCGTCCAGATGTGGGGCGTCAAGCTGCTCAATCCCCGCGGCAACGGCGCCATCGACAAGAAACGGGAGTTCCTGCTCCAGGAAGACATCGACCAGGGCACGATGTCGTTCCACATCGCCGAATGCTGCTCCCCGATCCCGGGCGACAGCGTGGTGGCGTTCATCGAGGACGACGGCACGGTGACCATCCACAAGAAGAGCTGCTCCGTGGCGGCGGGCCTGGCCTCGACGCAGGGCGACAGGATCGTGTCGGCCAAATGGAGCAAACACTTCATGATGTCGTATCTGGCCCGGATTTCGATAGAAGGAATCGACCGCATCGGCGTCCTGAGCGACCTGACCCGCGTGATTTCGCTGGTGCTGGGCGTCAATATGCGAAAACTGCACATCGAAACCCACGACGAGATCTTCGAAGGCTTCATCGACCTGTACGTCCACAACACCGACGACCTCGACAAGATGATCCGGGCCCTGGCCAAAATCAAGGGCGTCGAACGTGTCAAACGCGTTGAAATCAACTGACAATGAAGAGAATCCTCATCATAGCCTCCCTGCTGCTGCTGTTCGTCGGCGCCTGCCTGTCGAGCCACTCCTGCGCCAATACCACCACGCCGCCGAGCGGCGGGCCGAAAGATACCCTTCCGCCCGTCCTGCTCAAAGTCACGCCCGATCAGGGAACGACCGGGTTCCCGCTGACCGACGGCAAGATCACGCTGCTCTATAACGAATACACGGTCGTCAAGACGCCCACCGACATCCTTCTCTCCCCGCCGACCCGGCGCAAGCCGCAGGCCAAGGTCAAGGGCAAGAACATCGTGGTGACGCTGACCGATACGCTCCGGGCCGACCAGACCTATACCCTCGATTTCGGTCAGGCGCTGGCCGACAACAACGAAGGCAACCTCGCGCCCCGGCTCGTGTACGCCTTCTCCACCGGCGACAGCATCGACTCACTCTATTTTACCGGCACCGTGCTCGACAGCAAGACGCTCCTTCCGACCAAGGGCGTCCTGGTGGCCGCCTACACCGACCACTCGGATTCCGCGTGCTTCAAGACGCTGCCCGACGCCGTGGTGCGGACCGACGACTGGGGCTTCTTCGCGCTGCGCAACCTGCGCGACACGGCCTATCAGATCTACGTCTACAGCGATACGGACGGCGATTTCAAATACAATCCCGACGAAGACCAGGTGGGCTTCCTGGATTCGCTATACACCCCGCGGGCGGTGGTGAACGATACCATCTACGAACTTCGCTCCTTCGATATGAAGGACACGCTGCGGTGCCAGGCCCGTGAGCCGATGATTTCCCTGTTGCTGTTCAAGGAGCTGCAGACCGTGCAGTACCTGCAGAACAGCGGCCGGACGTCCGAGCGCCAGGGCTTCCTCAAGTTCAGCGCGGCCGACGTCCAGATCGAATCGCTCGAATTCGTGGGCATTCCCGACACCTCCGTCATCCTGCAGTACAACCTCACCCGCGACAGCATCGACTTCTGGATCAACACCAGTTACAAGCTCGACGACAGCCTGCTGATCCGGCTCAATTACCTGAAGACCGACTCAACCGGCGTCCTCGCGCCGGCGGAAGAGCGCCTGTCGCTCGCCGTCAAGCAGGACGAGAGCCAGGGGTCCGGAAAACCGGCGCTGAACGCCGGCCCCGGCCAACAACCGGCAGGACCCGACACAGTCTTCCACATCCAGGTCGAGGCCCAGGATGAGACCGTGGAGCAACTCGGCGTGCGCCTGAAAACGGCGCTGCCGGTCATCCGGATGAACCGCGACTCGATCCGGCTGATAGCGACCAACCCGAAAGGCCAGGAGTCCGAGAAGAAGTTCACGATCTCGCAGGACTCCACCGACATCCGCTGTTATGTCGTCCGGCCCACGGAAGCGATGATCAAAGGGTATGACTATCTGCTGACCCTGCCGCAGGGCACCTTCTACAATCTCGACAAGTTGCCGAACGAAAAGACCGAGGCCAAATTCAAGATTCCCCAGTCGGAAGAACTCAGTCTGCTGCGCCTCAACCTGACGGACGTCGACGTACGCTACATCGTGGAGCTGACCGACGAGAAGGGCAACAACGTCCTCCGGACCTACCAGGTAGACAAGAGCGGCACGTACGATTTCCCCTACCTCAAGGAGGGAAAATATATGATCCGCATCTCCTGCGATATGAACCGCAACGGCTACGCCGACACCGGCAACCTGCTGGAGCGCCGGCAGCCCGAGACCGTGCGTTTCTATGAAAGCGCACCGGGCAACCGCATCCTGGAGATCCCCGGGTCCGCGGAAATCGAGCAGACCATCGACCTTAAAGAAATGTTCCGATGAAGCGGTTTCTCCTTACTCTGGCAGCCTGCCTGGCCTTCTTCTCCGCGACGGCCCAGGACGAATTCATCTTCGACATGCCCGACGACTTCGCCCAGCTCGACACCGTCGTCCACCCGAAGAAATTCAAGAGCATCCATATGATCGGCGTCTCCTACGGCGTCAACTGGAGCGGGGTCAGTTCGTCGCCCAAACTCGGCGAATCGCGCATCTGGACCTACAACAATATGGGTGTCCACTACACCTACTACCACGCCCTCTGGGACCAGTTGTTCAACTTCGGCCTTCAGGTCGGCGCCCGCCACGGGTATGAGGGCTACGCATCCACAACCGAAGGTTTCGGGGAAACCTGCGAAGTGGTGGAGGTGCCGCTGCTTTCGCAGTTCAAGATTGATTTCTCGATCTTCCGGCTGCTGGTCAACCTGGGCACCTACGGCGGCTACCGCCTCGCCACCGACAAGGAGGGCGGCTTCGACAAATACGACCAGCGGGTCGACTACGGCATCATCGCCGGCGCCGGCCTGGCCGTGGTATTCAAGCCCTTCGAATTGCACATCGAAGGCAATTACAAGTATTCCCTGGCCAGTATGTACCATACCAACAAGTTCAGCGACATCTACTGGCTCTACACCTATCCGATGAACGTCCAGATCATGGCGTCCCTGCATTTCCATCTATGGTAGCGCGCACCATTTCCTTCTCCATCGGCGGCCGCGTGCCCATCGGCGGCGGCGCGCCCATCGTCGTCCAGACGATGTGCAACACGTCGACCGACGACATCGAGGCGTCGGTCGCGCAATGCCGGCGGATGGCCGCCGCCGGCGCCGGGCTGATCCGGCTCACGACCCAGGGCCTCAAGCAGGTGGAATCGCTGCGCATCATCCGTGACCGGCTGCGGGCCGAAGGCATTGACACGCCGCTGGTGGCTGACATCCATTTTCTGGCCGACGCCGCCCTGGCGGCCGCTTCCGTGGCCGACAAGGTGCGCATCAATCCGGGCAATTTCGCCAAGGACCACGACGTGGCCTGCGCGAAATTCCGGGAGCTGATCGGGCTGTGCAAGCAGCACGGCACCACCATCCGCATCGGCCTCAACCACGGATCGCTGGGTGAACGCATCACGCAGAAGTACGGCAACACGCCGCTGGCGATGAAGGAAGCCGTGATGGAATGGCTGCGGATGTGCGTGGCGGAAGATTTCGAGCGGGTGGTCATCTCGCTCAAGGCCAGCAACACCGTGGTGATGACGGAAGCCTACCGGCTCCTGTATGCCGCGATGCGCGACGAGCTGGGCCTGCTGTTCCCGCTGCATTTGGGCGTGACCGAAGCCGGCAACGGCGACGAAGGCCGCATCAAATCGGCCGTCGGCATCGGCACCCTGCTGGGCGAAGGCATCGGCGATACGATCCGCGTATCGCTGACGGAAGATCCCGTCCGGGAGATTCCGGCGGGCGAGGCCATCGTGGCGGCCGTGGCCGCGGGCTACACGCCCCGCGGCGGCCGCACCGCCGTCGAAGCCGCCGACTGGAACGACTTCATCATCAAGGCGTCCTGCCTCTGGGGGCCTTCGCTGCTCGCCAAGACGATCGACGACTTCTCGCTGGAAGGATCGACCATCGCCGGCGCGCCTGTGGCCGCCGACGATGCCGAACGCTTCCGCGACATGCTGCTCCAGGCCTGCCGCCGGCGTTTCACCCGTCCGGAATATATCGCCTGCCCGGGCTGCGGCCGCACCCTCTACGATCTGGAGTCGACCTTCGCGGAGGTCAAACGCCGGACAGCCCATCTGGCCGGCGTGAAAATCGCCGTGATGGGCTGTGTCGTCAACGGCCCCGGCGAAATGGCCGACGCCGATTATGGCTACGTAGGCGAAGGCCGCGGTCACGTCACCCTCTACCGCGGCAAAACCCCCGTCCTCCGCTACATCCCGCAGGAAGAAGCCATCGACAAGTTACTGGAACTTATAGCGTCTGACCGATAACGGCGATCACTTCCTGCGCCACGGCCTCGGCTGCGGCTTCGGTCGGGGCTTCCGCGTAGATGCGGATGATGGGTTCCGTGTTCGACTTGCGGAGGATGAACCACTTGCGTTCCTGCTCGAAATCGATGCGCAGGCCGTCGAGTTTGTTGACGGCGGCGCCGGCGAAGTGCTTCTCCACGGCGTCGAGCGCGGCTTCGATTTGGGCGGGATCGCTCATCTCGATCTTGTTTTTCGACACGAAATAGTCGGGATACGTGGCGCGCAGGGTTGAGGCCGACACTTTCTTGTGGGCCAGGATGCTCAGGAAGAGCGCGGTGCCGATCAGGGCGTCGCGGCCGTAGTGCAGGTCGGGGACGATGACGCCGCCGTTGCCTTCGCCGCCGATGACGGCGCCGATTTCCTGCATCAGCGTCGAGACGTTCACTTCGCCGACCTTGCTGCTCTGGTAGCGGCAGCCGTGGGCTTCGGTCACGTCGCGCAGCGCGCGGGACGAAGAGATGTTCGAGACGGTGGGACCCGGGCGGACCGAAAGCACCGAGTCGGCCACGGCCACGAGGGTGTATTCTTCGCCGAAGGGTACGCCGTTCTCGCAGATGAAGGCGAGGCGGTCGACGTCGGGGTCAACGGAGACGCCCAGGTCGGCTTTTTCGCGGACCACGGCTTCGGAGAGGCCCACCAGGTTGGCCGGCAGCGGCTCGGGATTGTGGGCGAAATGGCCGTTCGGCTCGCCGTTGAGCGTGACGCATTCCACGCCGAGGGCCTTGAACAGGGCCGGCATGCAGATGCCGCCCACGGAGTTGATGGCGTCGAGCACCACCTTGAAGCCGGCGGCCTTGATGGCAGGCACGTCGACGAGCGGATAATTCAGCACGGCGTCGATATGGGCCTGAGTGAAGTCTTTCCGCGTGAGTTTGCCGATGCGGTCGACATCCACGAAATCGAAGTCACCGGTCTCGGCCACCCGCTGGAGGGCCTTGCCTTCGGCATCGGTGAGGAATTCGCCCTTTTCGTTCAGGAGCTTGAGGGCGTTCCACTGCTTGGGATTGTGCGAGGCGGTGAGGATGATGCCGCCGTCGGCATGCTCGAAAAGGACGGCCATTTCGGTCGTCGGGGTCGAGGCCAGGCCGGCGTTGACCACGTCGACGCCGCAGGCCAGGAGCGTGCCGCACACCACATTGTCGACCATCTCGCCGGAAATGCGCGCATCGCGGCCGACCACGACTTTCAGCCGTTGCTTGTCCGGATACTTCATTTGGAGCTGGCGGGCATAAGCCGCCGCGAATCCCACGATGTCAACGGGCGTCAGGGCATCGCCCACAGTGCCGCCAATGGTACCCCGGATGCCGGAAATGGATTTGATCAGTGACATATCTTATGAATTTTTGTGTTTTTTTGCGTGAAAATTGTTACCTTGCAAAGTTAAAAAAACGGAAGCAATAATAATCGTTAAATATTCTCCCACAATGAAAAAAATTTCCCTGATTGCCGCAGCCATCCTTATGATGACCTTCTCGGCCGCCGCCCAGGGCGGACTCGCCGACATTCTGAGCAAAATCGGACAGAAGGCAAAAGACGTCAACGCCGGTGACATCGTCACCAGCATCACCGACCTGGTCTCCGGCAAGAGCGCCCTCTCGCCCCAGACGATCGCCGGCACCTGGAACTACACCGGCAGCGCCATTAGCTTCAAATCCGACGACAACGTCCTGTCGAACATCGCCGGCGCCGCCGCCAAGTCCACCCTCGAGAACAAACTCGACGGCTATCTGAAGAAAGTCGGCATCACCGAAGGCCTCTTCGGCTTCACCTTCAACGAAGACGGCACGATGGCCATGCAATACGGCTCCAAGACCTTCCCGGGCACCTGGACGCTCGACAAGGAAAACGCCACGATCAATATGAAGATGGCCAAGTTCATGAACATCAAGGGCTACATCGCCGTCAAGAACAACAAGATGGAACTGCTCTTCGACGTCACTTCCCTGATGCGCCTGGTCAAGTCGGTCACCTCGGTCTACAAGAACGCCACCCTGCAGACCCTCAACGACCTGCTCAACCAGTACGACAAGATGTACGCGGGCTTCAATCTCGTAAAATAATTTTGCAGATCCACAAATAATTCCTACTTTTGCCGTCCGTTTGGAAAACTATAATTAAACGATACGCAAATGAAAAAAGGAATCCATCCCGAATCCTACCGTCTTGTAGCATTCAAGGATATGTCCAATGAGCACGTCTTCATCACCCGCTCCTGCATCAACACCAAGGAGACGATCGATATCGACGGCCATACCTTCCCGCTGGTGAAGGTCGAGATCTCCAACACGTCGCACCCGTTCTACACGGGCAAGATGAAGCTCGTCGACACCGCCGGCCGCGTGGACAAATTCTACTCAAGATACGGTCAGAAGAAGAAGTAATCTCTTCTGCAAAGGAAACGAAAACGGCAGCGCAGGTCGCTGCCGTTTTTTTCTTATCTTTACACCATGTTTTCATTCCGTACGACACCGTTGCTGGAGCAGGAGGACCGGGCGCTGAGAAAGGGGCGGCTGGGGATGGTGTGCAACCAGGTGGCCTGGCATCCGGACACGGGAGAATATCTGTTCGAGACCCTGGCCAGGCGGGGCAACCTGGTGCGGATCTTCACGCCGGAGCATGCCCTGTACGGGCCGATGGTGCCGGGGGTGGAGGTCCGGGAGGTGACCACGACGGTCGAGCCGGACGATCTGGCCGGGCTGGACGCACTGGTCATCGAACTGCAGGACGTGGGTTCGCGCTACAGCAACTACACGACGCTGCTGTATAACCTCTTCAAACGCATCAAGACCGACGGCGACGCGCTGTCCGTCTTCCTGGTCGACCGCATCAACCCCTGCGGCCGGCAGATCGAAGGGACGCTGGGCATCATCGGCCTGCCCCACCGGCACGGCCTGACGCTGGGCGAGACGGCCACGCTGTTCTACAACGACCTGGGCGCCAAGTTCCCGCTCCACGTCATCTCCGTCGCGGCGGAGCCGGTCAACCGGGAACTGATGGCCTGGACCATTCCGCCGTTCTCCGACTTCTCCGGCCTGTTCACCTCGCATTTCTACAGTGGGCAGTGCCTGTGGATGGGCACCAACGTGAGCTACGGCCACGGCACGAACCGCCCCTTCGAGCAGTTCGGCGCCCCGTGGATGGAGCGGCTCTTCGACTATCCGGCGCGGCACGGCCTGAAAAACTGGAACGATCCCGAAAGCCCGGTCGCTAATCCGGGCCTGCACGTCCGCTGGACGCGCTTCGTTCCCTCCTATGGCATCTACCAGGACCAGACCTGCTTCGGCTTCCAGCTGATGTTCATTCCCGGCGCCACGTACCACGCCCTCAACCACGCCCTGCAGCTGCTGCGCTTCGTCCGCGAGACCTGCCCCGAATTCAACGACGAAGGGCTGAACCGCTATCTCGAAGACGCCGCCCTCCTGGGCTATGTGGAAGGCCGCTACGACTGGGACGTCACGCGCGAATACATCAAGACCGAGGAGCAGAAATGGCTCCGCAAGTCCAAGAAATTCACCCTTTACGGCGACGATCCGTTCCGGATCAAATAAGCGGCGATGCCCAGGCTCTTCATCATATCGGGATGCAACGGCGCGGGAAAGACCACCGCGTCGTACACCATCCTGCCCTCGCTGCTGAACCTGCACACCTTCGTCAACGCCGATGAAATCGCCGACGAACTCTCTCCGCTCGACCCGGAGCGGGAAGCCATCCGGGCCTCCCGCCTGATGATGGAGCGCGTGGACCAGCTCATCCTCCACGGCGCCGACCTGGCCGTGGAGACGACCCTCGCCACCAAAAGCCTCGTGGGCGTAATTACCAGCGCCCAGCAGCAAGGATACAAGGCCGGGCTGTTCTACTTCTGGCTCAAAAGCCCCGACCTGGCGCTCAAGCGCGTGGCGCTCCGCGTGGCCTCGGGCGGGCACAACGTGGCGCCCGAGACGATCGTGCGGCGATACTGGCAGGGCATGGACAACCTCCGCCAGCTCTACCTCCCGATCTGCGACAGCTGGGTGCTCATCGACAACAGCGCCGCCACCGGCAACCGCATCGCCGAGGGCGGGGCCGATCAGGAAACCAAGATTTACAACAAACGATTATACAACCTCATTCTGAATCCGGAAAACAAAACCAGCTACCATGACAATCCAAGATGAAAAAGTCGTCTCCCTGACCTATACGCTCCGCGTGGACGGCGAGATCAAAGACCAGGCTACCGAAGCGCAACCCCTCGAATTCATTTACGGACTGGGCTATCTCCTTCCCAAGTTCGAAGAATACCTCCTGGGCAAGGGCGTCGGCGATACTTTTGAATTCACGCTCAGCCCCGAAGAAGGCTACGGTGTCTATGACAAACAGGCCGTGGTCGAGCTTCCGAAAGAGATCTTCGTGATCGACGGGAAACTCCAGGAGCAGCTGCTCGTCGTCGGGCAGGTGATTCCGATGATGAACCAGGCCGGCGGCGTGATTCCGGGCAAAGTGGTCGCCGTGGCCAATGAATCCGTGACGATGGACTTCAACCACGACCTGGCCGGCAAGGATCTCCACTTCACCGGCAAGATCACGGCCGTGCGCGACGCGACCGATAAGGAACTGACGGACGGCCTGCACGGCGAACGTGCGGCCAAAGGATGCGGCGGCAACTGCGGCAACTGCAACAGCGACTGCTCATCGGGTGATTGCGGCTGCAACTAGGATGCCGTCGAGGGCGCTCGAGGTGATGCCGCCGGCATAGCCCGCCCCTTCCCCGCAAGGATAGAGACCTTCCAATCCCACGGCGCACAGCGTCGCGGGATCTCTGGGTATGCGGACCGGTGAAGAGGTCCGCGACTCGGTGCCCAGCAGCAGGGCGTCGTTGGTGTAATACCCGTGCATTTTCCGGTCGAAGGCCGCGAAGGCCACACGCAGCCGGTCGCTCACCGCGGCCGGCAGCAGTTCGTGGAGCGGCGCAATGGCGGCGCCGGGGTGATACGACGTTTTCGGAAGCTGCTGCGACAGTTTTCGGCGGCAGAAATCGACTATCCGCTGGGCGGGCGCCTGCAGGGAGTTCGAAAAGGCGAACATCGCCCGTTCCACTTCCTGCTGGAACGTCAGCAGGGCGAAGGCGCCGTAGCGGCCGTATTCGGGCACGTCGGCCGGATCGACCGTGCAGACGATGCCGGCGTTGGCCCACGGGGAATTGCGCATCGAATTCGACATCCCGTTGAGCACGACTTCGCCCGGCTCCGTCACGGCCGGGACCAGGATGCCGCCCGGGCACATACAGAAGGAGAAGACGCCGCGGCCGTCCACCTGCTCGACGAGGGAATACTCGGCGGCGGGCATGCCCGGCTGGTATTTGCCGTGATACTGGATGCGGTTGATCAGCGACTGGGGATGCTCGACGCGGACGCCGAGGGCGAAGCCCTTGGCCTCCAGCGGCCAGCCTTTGGCGGCGAAGAGCCGGTAGGTGTCGCGGGAAGAATGGCCGGTGGCCAGGATCACCTGCGGCGCCTCATAGACGGCGCCGCCCTGGCAGACCGCCTTCCAGCGCCGCTTGCGGCCGTCCGAGAGCGGCTGCAGGTCCACGACCTTTTCGCCGAAATGATATTCCCCGCCGTGCTCCGTGATGCAGCGGCGGATGTTTTCCACGATGCGCGGCAGCCGGTCGCTGCCGATATGGGGATGGGCTTCCACCAGCAGGCTTTCGTCGCCGCCGAAGGCGACCAGTTGATGGAGCACTTCCCGGAGATCGCCGCGCTTGTTCGAGCGGGTGTAGAGCTTTCCGTCGGAGAAGGTACCGGCGCCGCCTTCGCCGAAGCAATAGTTGGAATCGACATTGACCTGGCTGCGCTGCGTGAGCGCGGCCACGTCGACCTTGCGGGCGTGGACGTCCTTCCCCTGCTCGAGGATGACGGGCTTGCGGCCTTCCATCAGCAAGCGCAGGGCCGCGAACATACCGGCAGGGCCGCTGCCGACCACGAGCACGGGCTCGGCGTGCGCGACGTCGCGGTAAGGCGGCAGCGTATAGGTTTCGAGGGTTTCGCCCTGGGCGCAGGCCTCGACGCGGTAGCGGTAGAGGATCTCGCCGCGGGCGTCGAGCGAGCGGCGCACGATGCGGACAGCCGCGACTTGGGCGGGGCGCACGCCGAGGGCGCGGCCCGCCGCCTGGCGGAGTTCCGCCTCGGCGGGAGCGTGGCCGACGGGAAAGGCGATTTCGAACTCTTTCATCGGTCGCCGTATTCCGCAGCACGCGAAAGCGGCGCGATGTCGATCGGAGCGAACTGGCCGGCCCGGAATTTATAGTAGCCGGTGATGGCGATCATGGCGGCGTTGTCGGTGGTGAACCGGAGTTCGGGGAGGAAAGTGGTCCAGCCGCGGCGGCGGCCCTCCTCTTCGATGCGGTTGCGCAGACCGCTGTTGGCCGACACGCCGCCGGCGATGGCCACCTGCCGGATGCCGGTCTGCTTGGCGGCCAGTACGAGTTTCTTGAGCAGGATGTCGATCAGGTCCTGCTGGAACGAGGCGCAGAGGTCGGCCTTGTTCTTTTCCATGAAATCGGGATCTTCGGCCAGCCGGTCGCGCAGGAAATAAAGCAGCGAGGTCTTGATGCCGCTGAAACTGTAGTCGAGGTCGGGGATGTGGGGCTTGGCGAAGCGGAAGCGTTTCGGATCGCCTTCCTTGGCCAGCCGGTCGATGACCGGACCGCCGGGATAGCCGAGTCCCATCAGCTTGGCGCATTTGTCGAAGGCCTCACCCACCGCGTCGTCGATGGTGTGGCCGAGGATTTCGAAATGCAGCGGGTCGTCGACGCGCACGATCTGGGTATGGCCGCCGGAGACCAGCAGGCAGAGGAACGGGAACTCCGGGCAGCGGTTGTCGCGCCCGGGGACCTGCACGAAGTGCGACAGGATGTGCCCCTGGAGATGGTTGACTTCGATGATCGGGATGTCGGCGGCCACCGAGAGCCCCTTCGTGAACGAAGTGCCGACCAGCAGCGAGCCCAGCAGGCCCGGACCGCGGGTGAAGGCCACGGCGTCGATGTCGGAGAGCGTCACGCCGGCCTGCTTCAGCGCTTCGGAAACGACCGGCAGGATGTTCTGCTGATGCGCCCGCGAAGCCAGCTCCGGAATCACGCCGCCGTAGCGGCGGTGCACTTCCTGGGAGGCCATTACGTTGGACAGCAGCACCTCGTCGCGCAGGACGGCGGCGGAGGTGTCGTCGCAGGAAGATTCAATGCCCAGAATGGTGACTGCCATAGCCTTTATTTTTATGCAAAAGTAGCAATAATTTCCTATATTTGTAGGATTATCGCCCTATGAAGAACTGGAAAAAGCTCGTCCGCATCCTGCTGCTCGTCGTGATCGCCATCCCGACGGCGCTGATTATCGGCGTGCAGATTCCGGCTGTCCAGACCGCCATCGTCGGCAAGGTCACCGACCGGCTTTCCGAACAGCTCGACGGGCAGGCCCGCGTCGGGAAGGTCTATCTCTCCTTCCCCAACAACATCATCCTCAAAGACGTCGACCTGATCCAGGGCGAAGCCGACACGGTGGCCCACCTGGGCAAAGTCCTGGTCAACCTCAAGACCAGTTCCCTGCTCTTCGGCGACCACGCCCGCGTCCGCCGCATCAGCATCGAGGACGGCGACATCGCCATCCGGAAGATCAACGACAGCACCACCAACCTGGCGGCCCTCTTCGCCCCGATGCGCAAGAAGGACCGCCCCGACGAACCCTTCAAGCTTCCCTGGGAAAGCGTTTCGCTCGGCCGGCTGACGCTCAAGCGAATCAACTGTTCGACCGACAGCCTCGACGTGCGCGACATCAACCTCACGGTGCGGAACGCCCAGTACGGGGAAACCGCATCCGCCCGGATCGAGAACCTGTCGCTCCAGGAGATGCGGCGCGGCTTCCAGCTCGACCGGCTGGGCGGCGACGTCAAACTCGACAGTACCGGCCTGACGGTCCAGGGCCTGCGCTTCGACGACGGGCACACCGACCTCTCCGGCGACGTTTCGCTCGGTTTCACCGACTTCTCCGATTTCTCCGAATTCGGCGACAAGGTGCTCATCAATGCCGACCTGCGCGACACCCGTTTCGACCTCCAGACCGTCAAGACGCTTACGCGCGCCAATGTGCCCGACCTGGCGCTCCGGCTCGACGGCCACGTGCAGGGCACCCTGGCCGACCTGGCCTCGCACCCGCTCCATATCCGCTCCGATTCGGGCAACACGACGGCGGACCTGTCGTTCCGCATCCGCGGACTGCCCGACATCAAGAACGCCCGCATCGACGCGCAAGTGCTCAAGAGCAACACCACCACCCACGACCTGGCGGAAATCATCGGGAAGGTCTCGCCTTCCTTCGATCAGGCCTCGCTCCGCCGCATCGCGCCCGGCGAGCCGCTTTCCCTGACTGCCAAGGCTTCCGGCACACTATCCAACCTGCAGTTCTCCGGCCATCTGGCCACTGCCTCGATGGGCGCGGCTACGCTCGACGGAACCCTCAGAAAGACCCCGCGCGGGATGCAGATCGACGGCAATGCCCGCACCGAAACGCTGCAGTTGGGCCGCATCCTGGGCAATTCCTCGCTCGGTTCGCTGACGTGCCAGACCGACGTCAACTTCTCGACGGCCGGCAAGGCCTTCGACGTCGGCGTCGAGGCCCTCAAAATCGACAACTTCACGTTCCACGGCTATAATTACCACGACCTGCTGGCCTCCGGCCGCCTCAAGGACGGCCTGCTGAAAGCCGATGTGGTGAGCAACGATCCCAACCTGCAACTTGTCGCCCACGCCGACGCCGAAATGGGCGGCAAGCGCAAGGACAGCCACTATATCATCGACCTCGACCTCGATTACGCCGACCTCGACGCGCTCCATTTCGACAAGCGCGACAGCTCCGCGATCCGCCTGACGCTCGACGCCGACATCGTCCAGAAACCGAAAGGCGCCTTCCTCGGCCGGGTCGACATCCGCGACCTGGTGGCCTCGCTCGGCGAGCGCGATTTCGACATCGGCGACCTGGCCCTGCTCTCCACGCAGGAAGACGACCGCTATTTCCTGACCCTCAATTCCGACGTCGCCCGCGCCGAGTACGACGGCAACGTCTTCGTCACCGATTTCGTGAAGCAGGCCCTGCACCGGGTAATGGAGGACAACGTCGACCACCTGCTTCACAAGGAGACCGGACACAAGCACGAGAAGGATTCCGAATCGTTCGGATCGCTCCGCCTGGTGACCCTCGACCTGCAGAACCTGCTCGACTTCTTCGCTCCCGACATCTACGTGTCCTACCGCAGCAGCGTGGGTGTCGACCTGATCGACGACGACGTGCAAGGCGGCTTCTCCTCCGAACTGTTCGCCATCAAGGACAATTTCCTGCGCAACCTGCAGGGCCGGTTCTACACGGAAGGCAACCGGATGCGGGCCGACATCGACGCCGACCGCTTCCAGTCGGGCTCGCTGGTGGCCGAAAACATCACGCTCGACGCTTGGGCGGACAGCACGTTCGTCGATCTCCGCGCCGGCTTCCACAACGAAGACGGCTCGGGCAATCGCGCCGAACTCCATACCCAGCTCTCCTTCCTCGATCCCACCGACGAGGGCTATCTGCTGCGGGCCGACATCCTCCCCTCCGAAATAGCGATCGCCGACCACGCCTGGGAACTGACGCCTTCGACGGTCTCCTACAAGAAAGGGCTGATCCGCATCGAGGACTTCGTCCTCCAGAACGGATCCCAGCGCCTGACTGCCGACGGCCGCATCGGCGCCGCCCTGACCGACACGGTCCGGGTCAATCTCAACGATTTCGACATCAGCCTGGCCAATTCCTTCCTGAGCAAAGACCTCGACGTCCACGGCCTGCTGACTGGCCAGGGCGAGGCTTTCGCCCTGCTGGGCGAAGGGAAAGGCATCCTGCTCGACCTGTACGGCCGCCAGCTTTCCATGGCCGGCGTCGAGTTGGGCGAGTTGCAGGCCAACAGTTTCTGGGATGAGCAGGCCAAACGGATGAACTTCCGGGTCGAAAACACCCTCGACGGCAATCATCCGTTGCACGCCACGGCCTGGATGCGGCCCTCCGACAAGCAGGTGGAAGCCGACGTCCGGCTCGATTCCCTGGCGATGGGCATCCTCAAACCGCTGCTCGCCGGCCTGGCCTCCGACATCGGCGGCTCGCTCTCCGGCCACGTCATGGCCAAGGGCCCGCTCAACAAACTGGCGCTTGAAAGCGAAGGCACCCGCTTCAACAACCTGGCCTTCAAACTCGACTACACCCAGGTCGACTACGTGGCCGACGGTCCGTTCACCCTCAACAGCAAAGGCGTCACCTTCGACGACATCCGGCTGCGCGACAAACAAGGGCACGAAGGAACCCTCAACGGCGGCGTTCCCTTCGACTACTTCAAGAACATCCGGCTTGACGCCCGCATCAACCTGCGCAATATGATGGCCCTCAACACCACCAGCCGCGACAACAGTTCCTTCTACGGACTGGCTTACGCCGACGGTTCGGTGCGCCTGTCCGGGCCCTTCGACAAGATCCGTCTCGGCCTCAACCTGACGCCGCGGGCGAATTCCACCATCCACATTCCGCTGGGCAATTCGGCCAAACAGTCGCACTCGCTGCTGACGTTCATCAACAATGAAACCACGCCCATCGGCCTGTACGATTCCCTGATCCTGGCCAAACAGGTCAGCCGGCAGAAGAAGAGCGGGAAAAAGAGCGACCTGAGCGTCAACCTCCGCCTCAACGCCAATCCCGACGCCGAAATCCAGGTCGAAGTCGACAAGAATACCGGCGACATCCTCAAAGCCCGGGGCAACGGCCTGATCAACATCCAGGTCACAGGCGGCAATTTCGACATCAAGGGCGACTACAAGGTGCAGAGCGGCAGCTACCACTTCGGCATGCTGGGCATCACCAGCCGCGACTTCTCGATCGACCCGGGCGGCACGATCGGCTTCACGGGCGACGTGATGCAGTCGGACCTCGACCTGACGGCCACCTACCGCACCAAGGCCTCCATCAGTCCGCTCATCGCCGACTCCACGGCCGTGAGCATGCGCCGCAACGTGGAATGCGGCATCGGCGTCACGGGCAAGCTCGCCAATCCCCAGATCCATTTCAACATCCAGATTCCCGACCTGGATCCCACGACCCAGAACCGGGTGGAGAGCGCGCTCAATACCGAGGACAAACGGATGAAACAGGCGCTGGCCCTGCTGATCTCGGGCGGCTTCGTCCCGGACGAGCAGTCGGGCATCGTCAACAGCACCACCCTGCTCTATTCGAACGCGTCGGAAATGATGGCCAACCAGTTGAACAACATCTTCCGACAACTCGACATCCCGCTCGACCTGGGCTTCAACTACCAGCCCACGGAGACCGGCCGCGACATCTTCGACGTGGCCGTGTCCACGCAGTTGTTCAACAACCGCGTGAGCATCAACGGCAACATCGGCTCACGCCAGTATATGTCGTCGAGCAACAGCGACATCGTGGGCGACCTCGACGTCGAGATCAAGCTCAACCGCCAGGGACAGCTGCGCCTGACGCTCTTCTCGCATTCGGCCGACCAATACAGCAACTACCTCGACCAGAGCCAGCGCAACGGCGCCGGTATCGTGTATCAGGAAGACTTCAACACGATCGGAGAACTCTGGCGTAAAATATTCCATCTCAAAGGCGATGATGACCGGCAAACTCCATCTGATCCCGACGCCCCTCGGCGCCCCGGAACCGAGTGATTCGCTTCCGGCCCCGGTGCTGGAATGTCTCCAGACGATCCGGCTTTTCTTCGTGGAAGAGCTGCGGACGGCCCGGCGCTTCCTGTCGGCTGCGGGCCTGAAAGGCCGCATCGATTCCCTGGAACTGCTCGAGATCAACGAGCACACGGATCCCGCGACCATTGAAAGCTACGCCTTGCGGCTCGGCGCGGAAGACGCCGCCCTGATGTCGGAAGCCGGCCTGCCCGCCGTGGCCGATCCCGGCGCCCGGCTGGTGGAACTGGCGCACCAGCGGGGCGTGGAAGTCGTCCCGCACATCGGCCCCTCCTCGCTGATGCTGGCCCTGATGGCCTCCGGGCTCAACGGGCAGTGCTTCGCCTTCTCGGGCTATCTCCCGGTCAAGCCCCAGGCCCGGCGCGAAGCCATCGCCACGCTGGAGCGCACCTCCGCCCGGCTGCGGCAGTCCCAGATCTTCATCGAAACCCCTTACCGCAACGACGCCCTGCTGGCCGACCTGGTGGCCGTGTGCCAGCCCGCCACCCGCATCTGCGTCGCCGCCGACATCACCTGTTCCACGGAATTCATCCGCACCAAAACCGCCGCCGCCTGGCGGGCGGAAGTCGGGAGAGGCTTCGCCATCGGCAAGCGGCCGTGCGTCTTTATCCTGCTGTCATGATACGACTCAACAATATGCAATTCCGCGGGCATCACGGATGCCTGGAGAGCGAGCGGCGCGACGGAAACTGGTTCCGCGTCGATTTCGCCTACGATTACGATATGCGCAAGGCCATCCGGACCGACGCGCTCGCCGACGCCATCGACTATGGCGGAATCTATGACCTGATCAAGGAAGAGATGGCGCAGCCCGCCAATCTGCTCGAGCATCTGGCCGGGCGCATCCTCAACGCGATCATCGACCGGTTTCCGCGGATTGAATGGGCCGAACTGACCGTCACCAAATTCAATCCCCCGCTCGACGGGAAGGTCGAAAGCACGTCTGCCACCGTAACGTATGAATAAAAAAGCCGCTTTCATCACGCTGGGCTGCAAGCTCAATTTCGCGGAGACCTCCACCTTCGCGCGGCAATTCGCCGCAGAAGGATGGGACGAGGTCAAGCCGGGGCCCGGCGTGGATGTCGTCGTGATCAACACCTGCTCGGTGACGGAACACGCCGACAAGAAATGCCGCAACCTCATCCGCCGGCTGCACAAGGTCGCGCCGGAAGCCCGGATTGCCATCACCGGCTGCTACGCGCAGCTCAAACCGCAGGAAATCCTCGAAATCGACGGCGTGGACCTCGTGGTCGGCACCGAGCGCAAAGGCGAGCTGGTGCCGCTGGTCCTGTCCCTTTTCGAGGCCGGCGACGGCGATGCCCCGAGCCGGCAGCAAGGCTATTCCTGCGACGTCGACGCCGTCGACAGCTTTTTCCCCGCCTACGCCTCGGGCGAGCGCACCCGCTCCTTCCTCAAAGTCCAGGACGGTTGCGACTACCACTGCGCCTACTGCACCGTGCCGCTGGCACGCGGACGCAGCCGCAACCATCCCGTGGCCGAACTGGTCGCCCAGGCCCGGGAAATCGCGGCGCAGGGCATCGTGGAAGTTGTGCTCACGGGCGTGAATACAGGCGATTTCGGCAAGACCACCGGCGAGAGTTTCCTCTCGCTGCTGCAGGCGCTCAATGAAGTGCCGGGCATCGAGCGCTACCGCATCTCGTCGATCGAGCCAAACCTGCTCACCGAGGAGATCCTGCGCTGGATCGCTTCCGGCACGAAGTTCCTGCCCCACTTCCACATTCCCATCCAGGCCGGCTGCAACAAGACGCTCAAGGCAATGCACCGGCGATATACGGCCGAGCAGTTCGAGGCCAAGATCGCATTGATCCGCGACATTCTCGAGAAGCCGGAAGAGCGATACACGCGCGTGTTCTTCGGCATCGACGTGATCGTGGGCTTCCCGGGCGAGACCGAGGAGGACTTCGAAGAAACTTACAGGCTGCTGGAGCGCGTCCGGCCCACCTTCCTGCACATCTTCCCCTACTCCCGCCGCGCCGGCACGCCGGCGGCGGAGCGCCCGGACCAGGTGCAGGAATCGGTGAAGACGGCCCGCGTGCAGCGGCTGGAGGCGCTCTCCGACCGTCTCCACGCCGCATTCACGGCCGCCAACGCCGGCCGCCCTGCGAAAGTCCTTTTCGAGAGTACAATGAAAGGCGGCAAAATGTTCGGCTACACAGAGAACTATCTCCGCGTCGAACGGCCGTACGACAAAGATTTGATTGGAAAGATCGTTGAAGTCACAGTATGAACGATAACATCATTCCCGGCTCGACCGGGAATCCTAACTCAATTACGTTTCTCGGAACGGGAACGTCGCAGGGCATTCCGATGATCGGCTGCAACTGCGAAGTGTGCACCTCGGCCGACGCACGCGACAAGCGCCTGCGTTGTTCGGCGCTCATCCGCTATGAAGGCAAGACGTTTTTGATCGATGCGGGGCCGGATTTCCGGCAGCAGATGCTGCGCGAGCACATCGCGCATCTCGACGCCATTCTCCTGACGCATCATCACAAGGACCATACGGGCGGGCTCGACGACGTGCGTTCGTTCAACTACCTGGAAAAACGGTCTTTCCCCATCTACTGCGAAGCGGCCGTGTTGGAGTCGCTCAAGAAGGAATACTACTATGTGTTTGCGGAGAAGCCCTATCCCGGTTCGCCGGAGATGGACGTGCACCTGATTAACAGTCTGCCCTTCGAGATCGACGGCGTGCCGATCGTCCCCATCCGGGCCATGCACTACAAGCTGCCCATCCTGGGCTTCCGCTTCGGTGACTGCGCCTACGTGACCGACGCCAACTACATACCGGAAAGTGAATTCGAAAAGCTGAAGGGTCTGAAAATCTTCGTTCTCAACACCGTCAAGCGCGGCCGGCACATCTCCCACTACGCCTTGGAGGAAGCCATCGAAATCTGCCGCCGCGTCGGCGCCGAAAAGAGCTACCTCACCCACCTCTCGCACATGCTCCCCAGGCACGCCCTCCTCACCGAAGAACTCTCCACCCTCCCCTTCTCCCTCCAGCCCGCCTACGACGGCCTGCGGGTGGAGTATTGACATCCGCCCATCATTCCCGCCAAACAGGCGCAAGGATAAACCTGAATGAAGGGCCTGAGGGGCATATGGGCTTGCGCCTGAGGCCGATTACGGCGGTTGGCGCAAGATATTTTGGAAAAAGTGGTCTCGGAAGGCCTTCCAGGGCAGGCGCCTTTGCGCCTGTTTGGCGGCCCTGTTGGGCCGCTACTGTTGCCTGATGATCAGCGTCGCCCGGCTTGTCAAGGGTTTCCCGGATTTATCGACACGCGACTCATCGAACATATCGATATAGCAATCATAAGGCTTCCCGAAAGAATTGGGTTTCACCTTGATTACGTAGGAAGATTGATATTCATTGAGTTTTGTCCGGTATATGCCCACCAAGTGGTTCGGGACTTCGTCGCTCCATCCGACAATGTAATGGTCGTTCAAAGAAACACCTTCATTTTCGGGGAATGAGGCGACCACAGTGAACTCCCCTCCCTCACTGCCGACATTGATCCGATAATAATTAATATTATCTTTCGTTAAGGAAAAAGGGATATCCGAGGTTAGCAATATCTTTCCGATAGGACCTCCCAGTTCCTTGATTCCAAAGGCCTCAGGATCGTGGCAACTGCTAAGGGAGAAGCAGAGGAGTACAAACAGCCAAACCAATCTTTTCATAAACGCAGAATTTTCAATCATTCGATATATAGATGCAATTCAGTATCAAAACGTTGCAGGCGATTGTCGCCAAAGTGTGCGCACCTGACCTGATGTAGGACAACTTAGGATACGCTCTTGCTGCGCACACCCACCGCTGAAAGGCCCGTGTGCGCAGCAAACCTGCGTTATATGGCATCGGGGCGGTATTGGGCGCGCACACTTTGGCGAGAGTTGCGAAAACCCGGCTTTTACGGACACGACAGGACTCCTGCAGGCCCACTGAATCCTGTCGCGTCCGAAATCTCGCTCTCCGAAATCTCGCTCTCCAAACCGTCCAGTAAACTTCTCATATCCGAAGAATCGTTTCAATTGCTGCCCCGTCATTCCCTCCAAGCAAAAAATCCCCATTCCGATCAAGGAATGGGGATCATAACAAGTTGACTAAACGGCCCCTACTGCTGTCTGAGGACCAGCGTCGCCCGGCTTGTCACAGTCTTTCCGGATTTATCTTTGCGAGACTCGTCGAACATCATAATATAGCATTTATAGGATTTCCCCAGAGTATTCGGCTTAACCGAAACCACATACGAAGACTGGTAAGCATTGACTTTGGTCCGCGAGACGTTAACCATTTCTTCAGGGATCTCTTCGCTCCATGCAATAAAGAACGTGTCATCCAAGGGGACTCCCTCGTCTTCTGGGTAAGAGGCTAAAACGGTATACTCCCCGCCTTTGGAACCCACATCGATCACATAATAATTGTAATAGCTGTACTTGTCTGCATAATCACTTGCAAATGGAGTCTCCGATGACAGGAGAATCTTCCCGTAACCGCCAATTGCAAGTTCATCGATATCATTAATTTCGTGCCCCTGGCACCCGAATAAAACAAGACAGAGAAGCAATAGAGGGTAAAAGCGTTTCATAGGATTTGTATTTAAATATTTAAACTATTCTTTAGATGCAAAATAGAAGAAAAACGTTGCAGAAACAAATGGAAAATCTTACCAATTCTGTCCCCAGCCAATGTAAATACTACGATTATAGCAATAGTATGTCCACGTGTTAGTGAATATGTGCGACATCTCTCCCGTATTTATGTACTCCTTTGTATCATCTATATCTGAAACATTTTGTTCAAGTAGATTCCCATTCAGATCCCTTACCGTTTCGGTCTCTTTCACTCTAAGCCAACGATATCCTTCAATTATGAACGAATGCCCAATCTGAGAGGACATGTTTTGAAAACCTGATGTCAAAACAGGTCTACCGGCATTCAATTCTGAAACAATTTCACTTTTTGAAAAAGTAGTATGTTCGGAAGCACCAAGTAGTTGAAACATAGCCAAAGTATAAGGAATAAACAAATTAATTGTATTACCATATGAGCCGGAAATGTCAACCCCATATGTCGTATTACTGATATAGCTAACTGCGGCGCATAGCGCCGCAACATAGTTATTAGATTGATTATAAGAGTCTTCCCAAGTCAACGGCATATAGTCCCAAGACGTCGTTGTTGGATTGCTGAAAACAAAAGTATAGGGTCTATCGTAATAATAATTATTACATATAGCGTTTTCATACATCTGGCTTGGTACTCCAAATGTGTAATGGGTATAATACAACAATTGGGCTATGGCGATGACAGTACATCCTGCGGCACATCTTACATTACCCGATTCATAAGGGATAGCTCCATTGTATGGTTCAGTCTGATCCCAAGCGGTAACAGTTAATGGAGGAATCGTAAGGTTAACCACGGTGTCCCACTCATATGTATAATCGAATTCAATCGGGACATCCGATGTATCTGGTTCCTCACTCCGGAATCGATCTTTCATTCGAGCCATATGGAGAGAATGATTCCAGAGATTACGAGATTTTATCGCATCTTCCGATGACTCGTTTTTATTGGTATTAATATACTCTTTTATCGATTCTATCCAACCGGCATCGTGCCTCGACAATTTCTCTCCGAAATGAA